>ERZ857785.2008-NODE-2008-length-19406-cov-15.351145_pt1 | contig 19406 bp, 10 predicted proteins | sample MGYA00519763_ERZ857785 | MGnify/ENA primary metagenome ERZ857785 (study PRJEB31778, sample SAMEA3449365) | human gut metagenome | biome: human gut; feature: human-associated habitat; material: faeces | place: United Kingdom | collected 2010/2012 ...
GGGCTACGGCCTTGAGGGTGGCGCCTCCCTGATGGAGGACTACTCCTACAACTTCGTGCCGGGCAACGAGTTCGACATGGGCTCCCACATGCTGGAAGTCTCCCCGTCCATCGGCACCATCGCCAAGCCGAAGCTGGCGATCTACCCGCTGGGCATCGGCGGCAAGTCCGACCCGGTCCGTCTGGTGTTCTCCGGCAAGCCGGCCGACGCCGTCGTGGTCTCCATGGCCGACGAGCGCGAACGCTTCCGCCTGCTCATGGACGAGGTCACCATCGTCGAACCGCAGGGCTCCCTGAAGAACCTGCCGTGCGCCCGCGCCGTGTGGAAGCCGAAGCCGGACCTGAAGACCGCCGTGCAGTGCTGGATCACCGCCGGTGGCTCCCACCACACCTGCATGACCACGTCCGTCGGTCGTGAGGCTTGGGAGGACTTCGCCCGCATCGCCGGCGTCGAACTCGCCGTCATCGACGAGAACACCAACGCCCGCCAGTTCGAGAAGGAGCTGGAGCTGAGCGAAATGTACCACCGCCTCAACAACCGTCACTGAAATAACGGAGCGTTAACAGCACGGCAGGAAACTTGACGTACCTTCGTACGCCGGCGTTTCCTGCCGCACTGTTACCGCACGCGTTATCTCAGCGATACGGGGTGCACTTAAAAAACAGCACGGCGGGGAAGTTGACGTACTTTTGTACGCAGCGTTCCCCGCCGTGCTGTTTTTGTTTACCTATGTGCGGCTCAGCGCTTGCCGGCGTACAGCTGCTGGTCGATCACGTCGGCGAACACGCGGTTCACTGCCGGACGCACCACCTTCAGCGACGGCGTCAGGCACTTGTTCTCCTGCGTGAACTGCGCATCCAGCACCACGAACTTACGCACGGATTCGGCGCGCGAAACCGTCGCGTTCGCCTTGTCCACATACTTCTGAATCTCGTCATGAACGGCGGCGGTAGCCGCCACGCGGTCAAGCGGCGTATCCGCGGACAGGCCCACGGACGGCAGCCAGGCCGCCAATCCTTCCGGGTCGAGCGTGACCAGCGCGCCGATGAACGGACGATTATCGCCCACCACCACGGCATGCTCCACAATCGGACACTTCGCAATCTCCTGCTCCATCGGAATCGGCGACACGTTCTTGCCGCCGGCGGTGATGATGATGTCCTTCTTGCGGCCCGTAATCGTAATACGACCCTCATCGTCGATCGACGCAAGATCGCCGGTCCTGAGCCAACCGTCCTCGGTGAACACCTCGGCCGTTTTCTCCGGCAGATTGTGGTAACCCATGAACACGTTCGGTCCCTTGACCTGCAGCTCGCCATCGTCGGAAATACGCACGGACGATCCCGGCGCAGGCTGGCCGACGGTACCGATCACATTGTCCGTGACGCGGGTCGCGGCGAACGGCGCCGCGGTTTCCGTCATACCGTAGCCCTGGATCATCGGCAGGCCGATGCCATTGAAGAAATGCGCGAGCGACACGTCCAGTGGAGCGCCGCCGCACGCCACATAACGGATACGCGGGCCCAACGCGCCACGCACGGTGTGGTATACGGACGCCTCGTACGAAAGATGCTCGGCGGTCTGCTTCATGGTCGGTTTCTCGCCGGCCTGCTGCATGCGCGACCAGTCGCGCGCGGACTCGGCGGCCTTGAGGAACAGGCGGCCCTTCCAACCCATGCCGGCCTTGCGGGAAGCCGCGTTGTACACCTTCTCGAACACGCGCGGCACGCCCAGCAGGTACGTCGGCTCGAACGAACGCACATCCGGCAGCAGCGTCTTGGTGTCCGGCAGATAGCCGACCACGCCGTCATCGGAAGCGATCGACGCGTACTGGATGAAGCGCGCGAAGCAGTGGGCGAGCGGCAGGAACAGCAGCAGACGCGGATGGTCCTCGAGAATCATCTCGTGCAGCGCAAGGCTGCCGGCGCGCGTGATCGACACGAAATTGCGATGCGACAGCTCGGCACCCTTCGGCGCCCCCGTGGAGCCGGACGTGTACACGATGGTGGCCAGGTCGTCGGCACGAACCGACTTGATACGCGCATCCAGCTCCTCGTCGGACACGGTGACGCCCAAGCCCTCCAGTGCGCCCATGGCATTGGCGTCGAGCATCAGAATATGCTTCAGAGACGGGCAGTGGTCGATGACGGAGTCGAGACGGTCGAAGCGCTCGCGATCGTCCGCGATGGCCAGCTTCACGTTGGAGTCGTTGAGAATACGCTCGGCCTGCGCCGCGGAATCGGTGTCGTAGATCGGCACATTGACCGCGCCGATTGCGGCCAGCGCGAAGTCGAGCACACCCCATTCGTAACGGGTGGTGGAGAAGAGGGTGACGGCGTCGCCCTTGGCGATGCCGAACGCGATCAGGCCTTTGGCCGCGGAGAGCACGTTCTTGTGGAATTCGCCGGTCGTCACCTTGGTCCACTGGCCCGGAGCGGTTTTGCGTTCCGCGATCACGGTGTCTTCGCCGGTGCGCTTGATGCGTTCGGTAAGCAGGGAGTAGATGGATTCGTCGTCGCGTACTTCGACGGATGCACCCGGGGTCGTGTACTCGGTGAGCATGAAGTGTTCTCTTTTCTTGCGTTTCCGCGGTTTTCGTGGGTTTTGCGATATATGCGATCGCTGCGATTGCGGTGATCGGTGACGTGCTTTTCGCGTCCTGTGTCGCGCCTCGCATATCGTAAGTTACGGTGACGTAAGTCCGCATTGTAAGAAACAACAAGAAATATGGCGACGGGTTTGTTTGAACTGACAAAGTGGCACGAAACGTCAACGGAACGGGGGATTGGTACACGGATCCATCATCTCGAAAAAAGGTTTGACGCGTTCGATCGCAGGGTGTCCAACGGGTTGCGCGACGGGTTCGAGAGGGGTTGCCCTTACGGGCGAAAACGGTGGAAAATGCGGCAAAACTGGGCGGAGTGACGTTGCGAACCACAACATGTTCCGTGTACACTCAAGTTTGGCGCAACTACCCCTTGCGCCTAGGCTGTTTGCTCAACGGCGAACATTCAGCCGCCTCACTTTTCGCCGTTCCCTTGGTTTTCTGTGGTTTTGCTGTTGTGCATTTGCTTGCGAGTTCTGATGGTTTTCTAGATTTTTCCGACGATTTTCTGCGATTGCCGTTCCGTCATTGCCTTTCGTCGGTATGCCCGATACGCTTGGAGCGGATGGCGGGATTGCAAACGATTGGAAAAGGGGCATGATGTTCGACAAGCGGCTGTTTTCCTTGGCTGACGGCGTCGGTCGATTGATCGCGGCGAAAGTCGCCTGCCAATGGCTGGGCCTCGTGGCCAACATCGCTTTCGTCGTGGCCGTGGTGCGTATGCTGCAACCGCTGTTCGCGCCCGTACCGTCCGCCACCGCGCCCTGCATCGCCATTATTCTTATTGCCGCGGTCGTGCGATTCGTCACCATTCGCGCCGCCGCACGTTTCGGTAGCGAGGCCGCCGAACGTGTCAAACTCGCGCTGCGTGAGAAACTGTTCAATAAGATGCTCGCGCTCGGCCCGTCCTACGCGCAGCGCGTGCGCACCGCCGGCGTGGTGCAGTCCGCGGGCGAAGGCATCGAACAAATCCAAAGCTTCTTCGAACTGTTCCTGCCGCAACTGTGCTATGCCGTGCTCGCCCCCATCACGCTGTTCGCCGTGCTTGCGCCGATCGACCTGCCCACCGCCGCGACGCTGCTCGCCTGCGCGCCACTCATCGTGCTCATCGTCGGCATGGTGGCGATGCGTGCCGCCCGCGTATTCAAGAAATACTGGGGCAAATACACGGATATGGGGGCGTCGTTCCTCGACAATCTGCAGGGACTTGAGACGCTGAAAACCTTCGATGCGGACGAGCGCGCCGCACGAGTCATGGACGAGAAGGCCGAACAGTTCCGCGTGATGACCATGAACGTGCTGCAAATCCAACTGCGTTCGCTCACGGCGATGGATGCCGTGGCATACGGTGGCGCGGCCGCCGGCATCGGCGTTGCGGTATGGCGATTCGTATCCGGCTCGCTCTCGCCGTCTGGCGTTTTCGCGCTGTCCGGCGTGCTGCCGCTTGGTTTGACGCCGATCGCCGCGGTATTGCTGACGATTCTGCTGGCCGCCGATTTCTTCATTCCGCTGCGACAGCTCGGCTCGTATTTCCACGTTGCGATGAACGGCATGACGTCCACGAAACGTATTTTCGCGCTGCTCGACGCGCCCGAACCGGAGCATGGCAGCAAGGAACTGCCGGAATTCGGGGCTTCCGGGCGTGGTGTCGGCGTGGAGTTTCGTGGTGTTTCGTACCGGTATGCGGACGCGGATGTGGATGCTGGGGGTGCTGCTGGTGCGGGGCCTGACGCTGCCGGGTCTGCGGGTGCCGGTGTTGCGAGTCCCCGTCGTATATCGTCCACATCGCATTCCGATATGCGGAACGCGGATGTGGACAGCGTTGATGAGGGCGGCGGCGCGGGTGACGCGCGCGAAACGCGCTACGCCTTGCGCAACGTGGCCCTCCGTGCGCTGCCCGGCGAAGTCACTGCGATCGTCGGGCCATCCGGTTCCGGCAAGTCCACAGCCGTCCAGCTGCTTGCCGGCACGCTTGTCGGATATGAAGGCGATGTGCTGCTGTCCGAAATGCCATCCGGAATGCAGGACGAAGTGCTGGGCGCTATGTTAAGCAGTGCGGCGCCGGATGACAGTGAAACCCTGAAATCGCACCAAATCCGCGACCTCACCGCAGCATCGCTCACCCGCGAAATCTCCATCGTCTCCGCGCACAGCCACCTGTTCGCCGGCACCCTGCGCGACAACCTGCTCATGGCCCAGGCCGACGCCACCGACAACGAGCTGTGGCAGACGCTGGAAGCCGCGCATATCGACGATTTCGTGCGCGCGCAATCGCGAGGACTCGATATGCCGATCACGCAGGACGGCGCGAATCTGTCCGGCGGGCAGAAACAGCGCATTGCGATCGCCCGTGTACTGTTGCGCAGGTCGGCCGTCTATATTTTCGACGAGGCGACCAGCAGCGTCGACGCGGACAGCGAAACGTTGATTTTGCAAACGATTCGCGCGCTCGCCGACGCCGGCGCAACCGTGCTGATGGTCACGCACCGCATGGCGAACGCGGCCGACGCGGACCATGTCGTAGTGTTTGATGGGGGTGTCGTCGTCGAGCAGGGCGCGCATGACGATCTCATGGCCGCGGACGGCACGTATGCCAAGCTGTTCCGGGCGCAGGAAAGCGTGGAACGGGTGGGATTGTCTGGTCGCGTCGCGCCGCGCGTATCGCGTATGACTCATGCGTCTGGTGCGTTTGCCGTGTCTCGGATGTCTGGTTCCGCCGAATCGAACGCCAGTGGCGCCAAATCGGACATGCCAACAACCCAAGTCATCGCCCGCTTGCTGTGCGAAGTCGGCCCACTGCGCAAACCCATGGCCATCGCCTGCGCGTGCGGCATCCTCGGCCACCTCGCCGCCACGTTCCTGCCGGTTTTCGGCGTCGCCGCGCTGTTTGCCGCAGCTGGCGCAAAAGTCTGGAATCTCAGCCTTCCTGCGGCAATCGCAGCCATGATTATCTGCGCACTGATCCGCGGCGGCATGCGCTACGCCGAGCAATACATGAACCACAATGTCGCTTTCCGCCTGCTCGCGCTGTTCCGGTCGAAAACGTTTGCCGCGCTGCGTCGCCTCGCGCCCGCCAAACTGTCCGGCAAAGGCAAAGGCGACCTGATCGCGCTGGTCACCACCGACGTCGAACTGCTGGAAATCTTCTTTGCGCACACCATTTCGCCGGTTGTCATCGCCATCGCGACCACCGTGCTTTACACGGTCGCATTGCTTACGTTGAGCCCTGCGATCGCTGTCACGCTGGTCATCGCGCACCTGACCGTCGGCATCGTGCTGCCGAAACTCTTCGCCACGGCGGTAGGCGGTCTCGGTGGGGATATTCGCCGCGAATCCGCCCAACTTGATGACGAAATGCTCGACGATATGCGCGGTCTCGACGAAATCATCCGATTCGGCCAAGGTCATGCGCGGCTTGCCGGCATCGCGTCACGCACGCGCTCGCTCTGGAGCCGCCGCGCCCGGCTGAGTGCCAAGAATGGCGATTTCGCAGGCTTCGGCGCGGTGCTGGTCGTACTGTTCACTGCCATCGCGGCATTGCTGGCGATGGTCACGTCCGGTACGACGATGCCCATCGCTTCCGCCGCTTCCACCGCCGCTGCGACCATCCAGACCGTCCTTTCCGCGCCCGCCGCCCGCCTGACCGCCGCTTTCGTGCTGCTGGCCAGCTCGTTCGGTCCGACGCTCGCGTTGAGCGCGCTGCCGGCCAATCTCACGCAAACGTTTGCCGCCGCCCGCCGCCTGTTCGCGCTGATGGACGAAACCCCCGCAGTGGAGGAGCGGGGCGATTTCCTGCCGCGCTACCATGGCATGTCCATGCACGACGTCACGTTCGGCTACGGCAATTCGAGCGAGGTTCCAACTTCCGGAAGCGATGCGGATACCCCCGAGTCGTCCGCCGAGCCAATCCTCAGCCACGTCTCGTTCGACGTTCCGCAACACGGCATCCTCGGCGTCCAAGGCCCGTCCGGCCGCGGCAAATCGACGCTGCTGAAACTGCTTATGCGTTACTGGGACCCGCAATCCGGCTTGGTCGCACTGTCCGAGGTGCCGCTGCCGCAGATTGACGCGCATCATCGCCGTCGCGTGCAAACGATGATGGGGCAGGAAACCTACCTGTTCGACGGCACTATCCGTGAAAACCTGCTCATGGCCTGCGACAGGGGCGATGCGGATAGGGCTGGTAATGCTGGCGATCCGGACGATTCCGCGACTTCCGGCAGAGCGCTCCTTACCCCGCCCGCTCCTCCCGTTTCGTGGAATGTCGCTGATTCCGTGCTTTCCACCCGGACGCCCCTTTCTGTCAGTGATGACGTGCTGCGCGCCGCGCTCGCCAAGGCTTCCGCGCTTGAACTGGTCGACTCGCTCCCGCAGGGCCTTGATACCCCCGTCGGCGAGTTGGGCGGGCGGCTTTCAGAAGGTGAACGGCAACGCATCGGCCTGGCTCGCGTCTTCCTGCGCAACGCGTCGCTGGTGTTGTTCGACGAGCCGACGAGTCGCCTCGACGCTTACAACGAATCCGTGATTCTGCAATCGATTGACGCGTTGGCGCAGCAGGGGAGCGCGGTGCTGCTCGTCTCGCACCGCGATTCCACCATGCGCATCGCGGACCGCATCGTGCGCATGTGAGCTGGCGCGTGCGGATTGCGAACTGATGCGGCGAGCCGATGCGTGCGAACTAGCGTGTGAATCGGCGTAATGCGGGGCCTGGTGAGGTGCCCATGCCCATGCGGCCGCATACGGACGCGCCGCACGTCCGCAATGTGGTCGTATGAAAATCGCATGTCATTCGTGTTTCCTATAGCGCGCGCGACGGCGTACGGAAGCGGACGAATCGAAAGCCATAGTCGCAGGTAAAGCAAGAAAAACGGACGAAACCGACGAAATGTCGACGGAATCGAAATCATAAGCCAATGAAACAATCATGAAAATAAGGTTGCAAATTTAGCAAAACCGACTTTTTGGTAGGTTATAAGATTCAGTTCGCGTGAAATCGAAATGGGAAATCGTTAGTATCTGTGTCAAAGGCAAATCCTTCGACGAAAGGCTGGCGATGGCCAACAACAGGAACGAACTGAATAAGAATCTGGCGCAGATGCTCAAGGGTGGTGTGATCATGGACGTCACCACCCCCGAGCAGGCGAGGATCGCGCAGGACGCCGGCGCATGCGCGGTGATGGCGCTTGAGCGCATCCCGGCCGATATTCGCGCTGCCGGTGGCGTCTCCCGCATGAGCGACCCGGCCATGATCAAGGGCATCCAGGAAGCCGTGTCCATCCCGGTCATGGCCAAGGTGCGCATCGGCCATGTTGCCGAAGCCCGCATCCTGCAGGCCATCGAAATCGACTACATCGACGAATCCGAAGTGCTCAGCCCCGCCGACGACGTGTACCACATCGACAAGAACCAGTTCGACGTGCCGTTCGTGTGCGGTGCGAAGAACCTCGGCGAAGCGCTGCGCCGCATTGCGGAGGGCGCGTCCATGATTCGTACCAAGGGCGAGCCGGGCACTGGCGATGTCATCCAGGCCGTGCGCCACATGCGCACCATGAACAAGCAGATCCGCGAACTTGTCTCCCTGCGCGACGATGAGGTGTACGAGGCTGCCAAGCAGCTGGTCGTGCCGTACGACCTCGCCAAGTATGTGCACGACAACGGCCGTCTGCCGGTCGTCAACTTCGCCGCCGGCGGTGTGGCCACCCCGGCCGACGCGGCTCTCATGATGGAACTCGGCGCGGAAGGCGTGTTCGTCGGTTCCGGCATCTTCAAGTCGGGCGACCCGGCCAAGCGCGCCGCCGCCATCGTGCAGGCCACCGCCAACTGGCAGGACGCCGATCTGCTCGCGCGCCTGTCCGAGAACCTCGGTGAGGCCATGGTCGGCATCAACGAAGACGAAATCCAGACCATCATGGCCGCCCGTGGCGAATGATCTCGCTGTGATTGTGCTGTGATTTCACGTATTGCGAGCGGATGGGGTGTGACTATCGGCCGCCTTATGCCGCCCGTTTCGTGTGATTGCATTTCGCATGATTTGTGATGGTCTCGATGGTTTGGGTAAGGAGATCCGATGGTTGTTGCCGTTGAATACATTTCGAAGGAAGAATCGGCCGACGTTGCCGAAGGTGCGGCTTCCGCGCAGCATGGCGTGACTGGCATTCTCGCGGTGCAAGGCGCGTTCGCTGAGCATGCCGCGATGCTGGATCGTCTTGGCGCGCCGTGGAAACTGCTGCGTGCCGCCGAGGATTTCGACGATTCAATTGATCGCGTGATTCTGCCTGGCGGCGAGAGCACCACGCAGGGCAAGCTGCTGCGCTCCACCGGCCTGTTCGAGCCGATTGCAGAGCATATCGCCGCCGGCAAACCGGTGTTCGGTACCTGCGCCGGCATGATTCTGCTGGCCCGCAAGCTCGATAACGACGACAACGTCTACTTCGGCGCGCTTGACGCCGTCGTGCGGCGCAACGCATACGGCCGCCAGCTTGGCTCGTTCGCCGCCACCGCCGATTTCGGCTCCTCTTCCGGTGATTCCGCCGTCGTGGTCGCACCGGGCGAGCATGTTCCGCAGGACGCCCCGGCCGACATCGTGCTCAAAGATTTCTCGCTGGTGTTCATCCGCGGGCCGTTCGTGGCCGAAGTCGGACCGGCCGCCACCGTCGAAACGTCGGTGGACGGCAATGTGGTCGGCTTGCGCCAAGGCAAGATCCTCGCCACGGCGTTCCATCCCGAGCTCACCGACGACACCCGCATCCACGAGCTGTTCCTGAGTTTGTAGCTTGCGATTCTGTGTAGCGCGCGGTCTGTGTTGCTCACGGTCTGCGTAGCACGCTGTGTACTCGCTTGAGCCCGTAGCGCGACGCACGCAAGCATATCGGCGGCTTCCAAGGATATTTCCTTGGGGCCGCCGATTTTTTATCTGTGGACTTTCAGCATCTTTTCAATCCCAACTAATACTGGGGAATTCATCGGAAAAATAATCCCCCGTAATACACCGACTTGTCCACATGCGTCCTGCCCACCCGCAATACGCTTTCGGGCTGCGCGTCTCCGGATGGTGCGGGCGGGTCGTCGTCCGCTGTCGACGGTGCTGCCGGTATACGACACGCCGATGTTTTGTAGGGGTAGCGGTCGATGGGATGCAAATTTCCTTGTTTGAATTGACATGGTACACCGGAAAACCTATACTGTTTCAACAGGTACACAGTTATACCAAAAAGGGAAGGAAATATCCCGAATCAACTGAATGGTCAGTTGAAGACATATTGACGTGTATCTACCGCAGCTGGAGTGGGTTCGACGAATGAACGCACGTAAAGCGGTTGCCAACGATGGAACACAAGGAGGAGTACATCATGGAGAAGAAATCCATCAGGATGATTGCGGCGGTGGCCGCTGCGGCGATGCTTGTTCCGCTGGCCGCGTGCGGTGGAGGAAACGCCGCCGACGGCAAGACCACGCTGTCGTTCTTCTCGAACAATTCGCAGGACAAGTACCAGCCGATCATCGACGCGTTCGAAAAGGCCAATCCGGACATCAAGATCGACTACAGCACCACCACCGGTTCCCAGAGTGGCTACCAGCAGACGCTGCAGACTCGAATCTCCGGCGGAAACCTGGCCGACGTCTACATCGTTCCTCCGGAGGCGTTGAGCGATCTGGTCAAAGGCAACTACGCCAAGGACCTGAGCAATGAAAGCTTCATGGATAAAATCGGCGATGCCGCAAAAAAGGCCTATAGCGTGGATGGCAAAGTATACGCCATGGGCGTGAGCACCTGGACCAATGCCTGGGTGTACAACAAGGATCTGCTGAAGAAGGTCGGTTACGACTCCATCCCGGCGACGTGGGATGAATTCCTGACCATGTGCGGCAAACTCAAAGCCGCGGGAATCACCCCATACCTTGAGCCGAAGGATGGACTGGGCAACGCCGTCGAGGGCTGGATCGGCGCTGAATCCGCCAAGCAGGGCGAGGCGCTCGACGCCAAGATCGACGCCGGTAAGGACACGTTCAAGAACGTGTATGGCAAGTACTACGGCGAATGGGACAAGCTGATCAAGCAGAACCTGATGAGCTCCGACGTGTCCGGCCTGAGCGGCGACCAGGTCAAGTCGGAATTCACCGCCGGACGTCTTGCGGTCTATCCTTCCGGCTCGTGGGACATCGACAGCTTCAATGAGACCGGCCTCAACTACGGTTTCGGCCAGATCCCTATGCTGAAGAAGGGTGACACCCCGTACGCGCCGGGCTCCATCGATCCGGCCTTCGGCATCAACAACAAGATCTCCGGAGACAAGCTCAAGGCCGCGGAGAAGTTCTTCACCTTCCTGACCTCCGACGAGGGCCTCAAGCTGTACCAGAAGCAGCTGGGCCTGATCCCGTCCGTCAAGGGCTTCAACGCCACGGTGGACGACCACTTCAAGGACGCCTACGACCTGTACATCAAGACCGGCAACGTGTACCTGAATTCCGCCCACTGGAGCAAGGGCACCACCGCGCTGCGCGCCGAGACCTTCACCCAGCTGCAGCAGGTAGCCCTCGGCTCCATCAGCCCTACGCAGGCCGCGGAGAACCTCGATTCCAAGCTCAAGACCCTCTCCTGATCCATCGCGAACAGACATCCATCGCGGCAGGCTGGCGCGGACCCTTCCGTCCGCGCCACGCCTGGACCTGCCAATCTCACGTTTTGTAGAAAGCAACCAACATGTCAGTATCAACAGCGTCAGCGGCGCGTCCACATTCCGCTGATCAGGTAGAGGCGTTGCATCTCAAGCAGCGTCGTCACCGCAACTTCATGGAGAACTTCGCCTCGGCACGCTTCCTGCTGCCGATCATGGTGGTGTTCATCGTGGTGATCCTCATCCCATTCCTGCAAAGCCTGGTGTTCAGCTTCACCGATTACTCCGGTTACAATTTCGCGGACGCGAAGTTCGTGGGGTTCGCGAACTACGTGCAGTGCTTCAAGGATCCGACGCTGCTCGCGGGCCTCGGCTTCACGCTGCTGTACACGGTGGCCACCACCGTGCTCATCACCGTGATCGCCCTGCCGCTGGCTGTGGTGCTCAACCGCAAGTTCTTCGGCCGTAACTTCGCCCGTTCCCTGTTCTTCTTCTTCTCGGTGCCGTCCATGGCCGTGCTCGGCTTGGTCTGGCAGTACATCTTCTCCCCGCTGAAGTCCGGCGTCGTCAACACGCTGCTCGCCAAGATCGGCATCGATGCGATTCCGTGGTTGTCGAATTCCGAACTTGCCAAATTCTGTGTGATTTTCGTAGCGGTATGGGCTCAGATCGGCTGGCACGCCACGCTGTATCTGGCGTATCTGCAGGCTATCCCCGCCGATATCTACGAACAGGCCGCCGTCGATGGCGCAAACCGTCGCCAGCAGTTCTTCAACATCACACTGCCCCAGATGGTTCCGGCCATGGGTGTGAGCATCTTCATGCTGCTTACCGGTGGTTTGAAGGTCTATGATCTGCCGTATGGCCTCACCAGCGGCGGTCCGGGCTACTCCACCTACACCGTGACCCAGTCCATCATCCTCACGGGCATCGGTTCGAGCCGGTACGGACTGGGCTCCGCACTGGGCGTCATCTTCTTCATCTGCTGCGCGCTGTTGGTCGCCCTGCAGCAGGTAATCACCAATCTGGTAGAAAAGAGGCTGTCATGACTCTGCAGCAACGCGAGCGTATCGGCTCGATCATCCGTTCCGTCGTCGTCATCGCTATCGCGCTGATCTGCGCGGTGCCGCTGTACGTCATCGTCATCAACACGTTCAAAAGCAGCGCCGAGATGTCCATGGACCCGATTGGGTTACCAAAGACATGGAATTTCGAGAACTACACGTATGCATTCGGGCATCTGCCCATTGTCAACGCCTTCAAGAACACCATCATCGTGACGGTGGTCGGCGTCGGCCTGCAGGTGCTGTTCGGCGCGCTCGCCGCATACGGCATGATCCTGAAGAAGAGCAAGTTCACCGCCGTGATCGGCGTGCTGCTCATGCTGTCCTTCATCATCCCCGGCCAGACGCTGCTGATTCCGCAGTACCGCATGGAGGCACAGGTGGGTCTCGTCGATTCGCTGCTCGGCCTGATCGTGCTTTACACGGGCGGCGCGACCTTCTGCTACTTCTTGATCGTGCAGTACATGCGCGGCCTGCCGTATGAGATCATCGAGGCCGCCCGTATCGACGGCGCCGGTCCGTTCCGCATCTTCTGGACGATCGTGCTGCCGCTGATCCGCCCGATCCTGACCACCGTCATCGTGTTCCAGACCATGGGCACGTGGAACGACTTCATGACGCCGAGCGTGTACATCTCGTCGACCAACAAACAGACCATCGTGCTGCAGGTGTTCAACGCGATCAGCACCTTCACGACGAACTGGCCGTTGTTCATGACGGTCACCACCATCGCGCTCATCCCGGTGTTCGTGTTCTTCATCTTCTGCCAGCGTTGGATCGTGGCCGGCCTGGTCGCCGGTTCGGTCAAGGGCTGACCGGTCCTCCTGCTTGCGGGAATTCGACAAGGAGCAGCGTTATGCGCTATGAGGTTGATCTTTCGGAAGCCAGCAAGTTCGCGCGGACGCCCGCATACGGGATCCCCGTCATCCGCGCCGCAGCCGCATGCGGGCCGGATGGCGGGACCCTGGGCGCCACGAACCGCTTCCTGACCCGTGACGGATCGCCATGGATCCCCATCGCCGGCGAGATGCACTATTCGCGGATCGCCGCCGAACGGTGGGACACGGAACTCGCGAAGATGGCCGCGGCGGGCATCGACGTCGTATCCACCTACGTGTTCTGGAACCACCATGAGGAGCGCGAGGGGGAGTGGGATTTCTCCGGCAACAGGAACGTGCGCCGATTCGTGGAATTGTGCGCCCGGCACGGACTGCACGTCATCGTGCGGCTGGGACCGTTCTGCCATGGCGAGGTGCGCAACGGCGGACTTCCCGACTGGCTGTACGGCAAGTCGTATGAGGTCCGTTCCCTCGACGCCGGCTTCCTCGATGCGGTGCGCGGTCTCTACGCGCATATCGCGCAGCAGCTGCGCGGCCTGTATTTCAAGGATGGCGGGCCGATCATCGCGGCCCAGGTCGACAACGAGTACATGGCGTCGTCGGCTCCTTGGGAGATGACCACCGGCATCAGCCGTGAATGGGTGCCGTCCGGCCACGATGGGGCCGGCTACCTGGAACGGCTGCGCGACATCGCGATCGAGGAAGGCATCGACCCGCCGATGTTCACCTGCACCGGCTGGCAGTCACCGGTTCCGGACGACATGCTGCCGCTGTGGGGTGGATACGCGTACCGGCCGTGGCTGTTCTACGACGGCGTCGGTGCCGAGGGGATGACGGAGCATCCCGCCACCGACGAGTACCGATACCGGAGGCTGCATGGCTCCAGCACAAGCGACGGCTTCGATCCCCCGTACGATCCGGACAGCCGCCCGTACGCCTGCTGCGAGATGGGCGGCGGGATGTTCAATTCGTACGATTACCGTTTCGTGCTGCCGAAGCGCTCCGTCGACGCGATGGCCAACATCAAGCTCGGCTCGGGGTGCGATTTCCTCGGCTACTACATGTTCCATGGCGGAACCAACCCGAAGGGCGCGGCCGGATTCCTCAATGAGGGGCAGACCCCGAAACGCTCCTATGATTTCCAAGCGCCCCTTGGCGAATTCGGACAGGTGCGGGAATCCTACCGGCGGCTGCGCACCCTGCACGAGTTCGTCAAAGCCTTCGGGCCGGAACTCGCCGGAATGCCGGTCTCGTTGCAGGACGGGCAGGACCGCATCGATCCGTCCGACTCCGAGACCCTCCGGTATGCCGTGCGCAGCGATGGCGAACGGGGTTTCGTGTCCATCGACAACTTCCAGGACCATGCGCGCGTGCCGAGCCGTCACGGTGAGCAAATCGACGTGACGACGGGTACCGGTGAGCGCATACGGTTCACCGGCATCGGCCTCGCCGAGGGGGAGAACTGCATATTGCCGTTCAACATGGATCTGGACGGCGTGCGGCTCGTCCGCGCCAACCTGCAGCCGGTCACCGTGCTGCGGGTGCCGGGCCGACCGTTCCGCACGTTCGTGTTCCTCAAGCCCGATGGCATGGATGAGCTGACGTTCCATTTCGAAGGCGACATCCAGGACGTCACCGTCGGCAAGGCGGATTTCGAACGCTTCATGGTCCGGGACGCGGCGGAGATCGTATGCGTCACACGAGCGCTCGCCGGGCGGATGACGGTGTTGGACGGAGGCCTCGCCTTCGTCGACGACGACAACGCGTTGCTGTACGAGGACGGCGATGGGTGGACGCTGGAATCGCCCCGCGCCGAAAACGGGATCGCCGCATATCCGGAAGGCTTGCTCGGCTCTCCGCGGCCGGTGGAGCCCGTATCGGTGTATGCGCGTCTGAGAAGACTGCACGCCGATCGGTACGAAATCGCTTTGCCGGCTGGCATGGGACGGCTTTTCCGCGATCAACGGCAGGTCGCCGATGTCATGCTGAACATCGCATACCAGGGCGATATCGGCTGGCTGTTCTGCGGCGATGTGCTGATCGCCGATAATTTCTGCAACGGCGAGACATGGCAGGTCGGATTGCGCGATTACGCGGATGCCATCGATGCCGCTGGTGGAAAGCTGACGCTGGTCGTCACGCCGCTGAGGCGCGGGGTCCGCGTGAAGGTAACATCGTCGATGGCGGCCCGCCTGGAGCAGTCCGATGCGTGCGTCGCTGACGTCACCGACGTGTATGCTACACCGGTGTACCACATGCCGGTGGGCAAATAACGAATGTAATATACAAAAAACCATGGCTTTATGCCAATTACCAAAGGAGATAATCGTGAGTGCGCGACGCAACTTCGAATGGCCGGAACTGCTGACCGCGGATGGCCGCGGCATCGCCTTCGGTGGCGACTACAATCCCGACCAATGGTCCGAGGACATCTGGGACGACGACATCCGCCTGATGAAGCAGGCCGGCGTCAACACCGTGGCCCTCGCCATCTTCAGCTGGGATCGCATCCAACCCACCGAGGATCGTTGGGATTTCGGCTGGCTCGACCGCATCATCGACAAACTCGGCAATGCCGGCATCGCGGTCGACCTGGCCTCCGCGACGGCGACCGCGCCGCTGTGGCTGTACGAAAGCCACCCGGAGGTCCTTCCGCGTGACAAGTACGGCCACCCCGTCAACGCCGGCTCGCGCCAATCGTGGAGCCCGACCAGCCCGGTATTCAAGGAATATGCGCTGACCCTGTGCCGCAAGCTCGCCGAACGGTACGGCACTAACCCGTATGTGACCGCATGGCATATGGGCAACGAATACGGTTGGAACAACCGCGAGGACTACTCCGACAACGCGCTCGACGCCTTCCGCGCGTGGTGCCGCCGCAAGTACGGCACCATCGGCGCGCTCAACCAGGCGTGGGGCACCACCTTCTGGGGCCAGGAGATGAACGGCTTCGACGAAGTGCTCATCCCACGGTTCATGGGCGCCGACTCGATGGTCAACCCCGGCCAGAAGCTCGACTTCGAACGGTTCGGCAACGACATGCTCCTCGACTTCTACAAGGCCGAACGCGACGCGATCGCCGAAATCTGCCCCGACAAGCCGTTCACCACGAACTTCATGGTCTCCACCGACCAGTGCTGCATGGACTACGCCGCCTGGGCCGAGGAAGTGAACTTCGTATCCAACGACCACTACTTCCACGAGGGCGAATCCCACCTCGACGAGCTGGCCTGCTCCGACGCGCTCATGGATTCGCTCGCGCTCGGCAAGCCGTGGTACGTCATGGAACACTCCACCTCGGCGGTGCAGTGGAAGCCGCTCAACACCCGCAAGCGCAAGGGCGAGACCGTGCGTGACTCCCTGGCCCATGTGGCCATGGGCGCCGACGCCATCAACTTCTTCCAGTGGCGCGCGTCCGCGTTCGGTGCCGAAGCGTTCCATTCGGCCATGGTTCCGCACGCCGGCGAGGACACGAAGCTGTTCCGCCAGGTGTGCGAGCTGGGCGCGTCGCTGCACATGCTCGCCGACGCCGGCGTGCAGGGCACCGAATTGGCGCACTCCGACACGGCGATCCTCTTCAGCGCCGAATCGGAATGGGCCACCCGCTCCCAGACCCTGCCGAGCATGAAACTCAACCACTGGCATGACGTGCGCGACTGGTACCGCGCGTTCCTGGACGCGGGCTCGCGCGCCGACATCGTGCCGCTCGCCTACGACTGGAGCTCGTACAAGACCGTCGTGCTGCCGACCGTGCTGATCCTGAGCGCCGCCGACACGCAGCGGCTGGCCGACTTCGCAGCCGCCGGCGGCCGCGTGGTGATCGGCTACGCGACCGGACTGATCGACGAGCACTTCCACACCTGGCTCGGCGGATACCCGGGCGCGGGCGACGGCCTGCTGCGTTTGATGCTGGGCGTCCGCGGCGAGGAATTCAACATCCTCGGCGCCGAAGCCGAAGGCGAGCCGAGCGAGATTCGACTGGCATCCGCCGACGATTCGGTTGCGATGGACGGCTCTACGACCCGCCTGTGGCAGAACGACGTGAACGTGACCGGCGAGCACGCGCAGGTGCTCGCCACGTACGCCGGCGAGGAAGCGGACGAATGGGAGCTCGACGGCACGGCCGCGGTCACCCGCAATCCGTACGGCTCCGGCGAAGCGTATTTCGTCGGCTGCGATCTGGATGTGGCCGATCTGACGAAGCTGGTCCGCGCATATCTCGCGGCCCCGTCGCAGGATAATGCCGACGTGTTGCACACCGTGCGCGAATCCGCTGATGCCACTTTCGACTTCTACCTGCCCCGCGGCAAGGAGACGGTCGAATTGCAGGGCATCGAAGGCGAACCGGTAATCCTGTTCCAAACGGAACGGGGGAAGAAGCCCGGCTCATACACCGTGCATCGCAACGGCGTGCTCGTGGTAAGGCGGTAAAGTCGGAAACCGAATATCGATGACGGATGCGGTTAGGGGGAGACATGGCCGATACGAGGCCGGACAAGTCCGACAGGAAACGCGTCACACTGCGTGAAGTGGCGCAAGAGGCCGGAGTCTCCCTCAAAACCGCGTCGAACGTCATCAACCATTCCGGCCGCATGGCCGACGCCACACGCGAAAAAGTGCAGGACGTCATCGACCGGCTCGGCTACCGCGTCAACGTGTCGGCCCGCAACCTCAATCGCGGCAAAACCGGCTTCATCACGCTCGCGGTGCCGAGCCTGACCGCGCCATATTTGGCCGAACTGGCCAACCGGGTGATCGACGCGGCCCGCATCTACGGTTATTCCGTATACGTCACCACCTACGCCGAAGGATCCGCGCAGGGTGCCCGCACGCTCTTGCGGAACTTCAACACCACAGTGTCGGATGGCATGATCCTGTCCATTTCCGAAGTCGAGAAGCTCGATCCCAAGGATTTGGACGTGGATTATCCGCTGGTCTGCGTGGGCGCGCGATCCACGCACGACAAGGCGGACCACGTCACCCCGGATGATGTTCAGGAGGCGCGTCTCGCCGCGCAATACCTGTTCGACCACGGTGCCACGAATCTTGCGGTGATCGGCTCGCGAACCGATCCGGAACATATCCTCGATCTGCGTGACGCCATGGAAGGCAACGCGCAGTTGCGCATGCGCGGTGTGTTCGAAGCGTGCGCCAACCAAGGCGTCGAACTGGATGCGCGTCTTGTGCCCAACACAGGCCAGGATTGGACCATCGGCTCGGGCGCGCGCATGACGCAGCATATCGTCGACTCCGGCATTCCTTTCGATGGCATCGTGGCGTTCAACGACCAGCTCGCGTTGGGCGCGCTGTTCACTTTGGCGGCGAACGGCATCGCGGTGCCCGACCGGGTGCAGGTGATCGGCTTCGACAACAACGAGGAAGCCGCGTATTTCCAGCCGCCGCTGACCACCATGGATTCCCGCCTTGACTGGACGGCTCCCACGGCAGTGAATCGCATCCTCGGACGCATCGACGGCAGCATCATCAAGCCCGAACTGCTCACCACCGAATCCCAAGTCATCGCCCGCGCCTCCACGCGTTGAACGACATTGCTGTAATGCTGGTGTTGCTGTACTGGGCCGTACGAGGCGATGATACACCGGTTGACCAACGCGGTATAAAGTGTTAAGGTGACAATTGCGTGATACACAGCTGTACCACGTGGCGCATAAGGAAAGGAAGCGCCAAGCATCACTGGGCGTTCGTTCTGAGCGTTCACCATTCAAAGGAGAAAAAGCATGCGCCGAAATACCGCGCTTACTCGCATTATGGCATCCAGCGTGGCCGCCATAATGCTCTGCGCAGGAGGCATGTTCACTGCAAACGCCGCCGAAGAAGAACCAGTCAAAGCCGCCGTCTCGGTCAAGGCCATCCAAGGCTTAAGCGATGATTTCATCGGTGGTATGGACGTCTCATCCATGCTCTCGCTGGAAGAAAGCGGCGTCACGTTCAAGAACGCCAATGACGAGGTCGAGGATTTGTTCACGCTGCTCAAGGAATCCGGCGTGAACTATGTGCGTCTGCGCGTGTGGAACGATCCGTTCACCGCAGACGGCCAAGGATATGGCGGCGGCAACGTCAACGCCGATCGCGCACTGACCATGGCCAAGCGAGCCACGGCAGCAGGGCTGAAAGTGCTGGTCGACTTCCATTACTCCGATTTCTGGGCCGACCCCAGCAAGCAGCAGGTGCCCAAGGCGTGGAAATCCTTTGAAGGCGACGTGGACAAAACCGCCGACACCATATACGACTACACCAAGCAGACGCTGACCACGTTCAAACA
>ERZ857785.2039-NODE-2039-length-19143-cov-89.890245_pt1 | contig 19143 bp, 17 predicted proteins | sample MGYA00519763_ERZ857785 | MGnify/ENA primary metagenome ERZ857785 (study PRJEB31778, sample SAMEA3449365) | human gut metagenome | biome: human gut; feature: human-associated habitat; material: faeces | place: United Kingdom | collected 2010/2012 ...
AGTTGGTCGCGCTTTCATGCTCCTTCCGCGTGCAGCTTTTTGGCGCTTCGCCTAAACCATTGTTTGCTCCCCCTACTTTCCGTGAAGAACCGTTTTTTTTCTGTATGGCATGTCGAAATGAACCGTTTTCACCTGAACTGCGTCTTATCAGCGAACAAAACAAGCAAGGGAGGACCATCACGATGCAAACCACTGCGAAACGCGCATGGCATCGTCTGCGGACGCTTGCGCCGGAATATGCGCTGTATCCGCTCATCGTCCTGATTGTCCTGCTGGTGATGGGCGCGTTCACGGGACGATTTCTGACGACGGACAACCCGTATGGCTCGTACACCATTCAGGCGTGCGCGTGGCTGGAAGGACATTTGGATGTCAACCCGAATTTCACATGGCTGGAATTGGCGGAGTACGGCGGCAAGTTCTATGTGAGTTTTCCGCTGTTCCCATCGTATGTGATGCTGCCGTTCGCGGCGATTTTCGGGCTGGATACGCCGAATCACTTCATCAATCTGGCGGTGACGCTGCTTGGCATCGCCTATGCGCTGCGGATTTATCGGCGGATGACGGGCAGCTCACACTATGCGGCGCGGTATGTGCTGTACCTGTATCTGGCGAACGGGTATCTGTTCATTGCCCTGCAGGGCTGGGTGTGGTTCCTGGCGCAGACGATGTGCTTCACGCTTTCGCTGATGGCGGCAGATGCGGCACAGCGTGGCAGAAGCGGCTGGGCGCTGGCGTGGTGGGCGTGCGCAGTTGGGTGCCGACCGATGGCAGCGCTGTATCTTCCGCTGCTGGTGTATCTGCTCAACCAAAGCGGCGTGCGGCATAGCTGGAAGCGGCAGATAGCGAATCTGCTGCCCGCGGCGCTGATTGTCGCGAGTTACATGGTGCTGAACTACCTGCGCTTCGGCAATCCGCTGGAATTTGGGCACACTTACCTGCCGGAATTTCAGCTGGCGGAGAACGGACAGTTTTCGCTGGCGTACGCGTGGGAGCATTTGCAGCAGCTGGTGCGCCTGCCGAAATATCAGGGGAGAGGTCAGCCGCTGGCGTTTGATTCGTATGACTGCATGGCGTTCTACCTGATTACGCCGATGCTGGTGACGTTCCTATGCGTGTATTTCTATGCGCTGATTCGCCGCCGCCGCGGGAATGCGTTCTGGCTGATTGGGCTGCCGCTGATGGTCGGGGCGCACTTGATGATTATCGTCTGCCACAAGACGCTGGGCGGCTTCCAGTTCGGAAACCGCTACCTGCTGGATATGCTGCCGTGGGTGTATGTGGCGATTCTCGCCCTGAAGCCGCAAAGCGGGCGTACGTCGATCCTCAACGTTCCGCTGATGGTGATGGGGTTCTGTATCAATCTGCTCGGCGCAGTCGGCGCGTATGCGGGGTGGCTGTAAAGAGCGCTGCCCTTTGAATCCCTTCGCGATTGAGTTGATTTTTTCTTTCATACTGCTTTCGCGTGTTAATGCAGGGGTTTCGCCTCTGCGGAGGCGACCAAAGGGCTTTCCGATCGCCCTTTGGAAACCTTCGGTCGCACCCATGTTTATTGAGCTTTAGCGGAAGTTTTTTAGTTAGCGTACCTTTCGTCTTCCCTAAGCAATACCAAAACATCCTCAATGCAACCCATCCGCCAAGGAGGTTCCCTTATGCAATGCACCCTCTGCCCGCGCGCCTGCCGCGCCGAGCGCAATGAATCCACGGGCAACGGCTTCTGCCAGCTGCCGACCACCATGCGCATCGCCCGAATCGCGCCGCACCTCTGGGAAGAACCGCCGATTTCCGGCAAGAACGGCACGGGCGCTGTGTTCTTCTCCGGCTGTACGCTCCGCTGTGCCTACTGCCAGAACGCCGACATCAGCCACCGCAACGCCGGACGCCCCTTCACGCCGCGCGAATTGGCGGATTCCCTGCGACGGCTGGAGGATATGGGGATGCACACCATCTCCTTTATCACCGCGACGCCTTATGTTCCGCAGATATTGGAGACGCTGGATATTTACCGGCCGCATGTGCCGCTGGTGTGGAATACGTCGGGGTATGAGACGGTCGAAACATTGCGGATGCTGGACGGCGTGATGGACGTGTATCTGCCCGACCTCAAGCACAGGAGCGAAAAGATGGGGCAGCTCTGCGCGAAAGCGTCGAACTATTTTGCCGCCACATCCGCCGCCATCACCGAGATGGTGCGCCAGACAGGAACGCCTGTCTACGATGAGAACGGCATCATGACGCGCGGCACGCTCATCCGTCACCTGATTCTCCCCGGTCTGACGAGCGAAAGCTGTCAGCTGCTGGATTGGGTGAAGGCGAACCTGCCGGAGGGTGTGCCGGTCAGCCTGATGCGGCAGTACATCCCGTGCAACCATGTGTCGATTCCGGGATTGACGCGGACGATTACGAACCGCGAATATATCCGCGTGCGCGACCATATGCTGGATTTGGGACTGCCGGGGTATTTGCAGGAGCCGGAAAGCGCATCGGAGGATTTTGTGCCCGTTTTCTGCAAGGACGAGAGCTTTGTGTGAAAAATGCGCCCTAAATGGAAGGAAAATGTTGCGCAGAGCCGCTAAAATGCTTGTATTCCGGGAGAAACTGTGGTATACTGACAAGTGTGAATCCATGAACCGCTGCCCTGGTTTTCAGGGAAGCGATTTTTCAGCCGGGTCTGTCCGGTGTTTCGGGTTGCAGAAAGAAGGGCTTGACATCTGAGAGTGGACATGGCTTGGCGGCATCGGGACAGTGTTACGGGCAGAGGTATGCCCGCTGTGCTGTCGTGGTGCTGACGGGTGATGGGAGCCACTCTTTTTGATTGCCTGCACATTGCAGGCGAAAGTCCTCCAAAAAACGAACCCGCAGTGAAAGAGGTGAGGAGTTATGGCGAAAGCGGAATTGACGACCGTTGTCACGCCCAAATGTCAGCGTCTGGCAGATGAAATGGGCTATGAACTGGTGGATGTGTGCCTTGATAAGGAGAACACGGGCAAGTTCCTGCGCATCTATGTTGATCGTCCCGAAGGCATGTCGCTGGATGACTGCGAACGGTATCACCGCGCCATTATGCCGCTGGTGGAATCATACGATTTCGATTTCCTCGAAGTATCCTCGCCGGGCATTGACCGTCCGCTGAAGAAGGATCGAGATTTTGAGCGCGCGCTTGGCGAAGAGGTGGAGGTTCACCTGTTCAAAGCCGTGGACGGTCAGAAGGTCTTTACGGGCATTCTGTCGGACTTTGACGCGCAGGACATGGTGCTGACCATCGCGGGCGAAGAGAAGCGTTTCGCGCGCAAAGCGGCTTCGCTGGTGAAGCCGGTGGTCGACATGGAGGGCGTCGAAGACGTCGATTTGGGCGAGGAATAACCCGGCAAGCCGATTCCCCGCGAGAAAGCAATTTTCATCGGAAATGAAAACCATTGCGGAAGCAGCTTCCGCATCAGAAACAGCATAAATTATTGAAGGGTGACACAGTCATGAGAAAGACCAAGACAACTGCTGCGCCGAAGGCAGATCCACAGAACAAAGAACTCGTGGAAGCCATCCGCGCGCTGTGCCAAGAGAAGGATTTGAGCGAGGATATGCTTTTCGCCACGGTCGAGGATGCGCTGAAAAAGGCGTATGCCAAGAACCGCGCCAAGGGCGAGGCAGAACCCTCCGCCAACAACATTTCCGCGACCATTGACCGCGCGACGGGTGAAATTCATGTGTATACCCGCCGCCTGATTGTGGAAGAGGTGGAGAAGCCCGCCGACCAGATTTCGCTGGAGGAAGCCCGCGCGATTAAGGACTCCTACCAGATGGGTGACATTGTGGAGACGGACGTGACGCCGCGCAACTTCCTGCGCGTCGCCGCACAAACCGCCAAGGGCGTCATTATGCAGCGCCTGCGCGACGCAGAACGCGGCCGTGTGTATGAAGAGTACGCCGATAAGGAAAACGAAATCCTGACGGCCGTCGTTACGCGCGTGGATGACAAGGGCGCTGTGGTGGAGCTGATGGGCCGCACCGAGGGATACCTCGAACGCGATCAGATGATTCCCGGCGAAGTCATCAACATGGGTGACCACCTGAAAGTCTATGTGCTGGAAGTGCAGCGCGGCGACGACATGACCCGCCGCGGCCCGCAGGTGCGCGTCAGCCGTACGCATCCGAATCTGGTCAAGCGCCTGTTTGAGATGGAAGTGCCGGAAATCGCCGGCGGCAAGGTGCTGATTAAGGGCATCGCCCGTGAAGCGGGCAGCCGCACGAAGATGGCGGTGCATTCCACTGAGGTGCTGATTGACCCAGTGGGCGCGTGCGTCGGTCAGCGCGGCGACCGCGTGACCCGTGTGGTGGATGAACTGCGCGGCGAGAAGATTGACATCATCAAGTGGAGCGAGAATCCGGCGGAATTCATTGCCAACGCGCTGAATCCGGCGAACGTCCGCGAAGTATACACCGAGGCGAGCGGTCAGCGCTCCTGCATCGTTGTCGTGCCGGACAATCAGCTGTCTTTGGCCATCGGCAAGGAAGGTCAGAATGCGCGTCTGGCGGCAAAGCTGACGGGCTGGAAGATTGACATCAAGAGTCAGAGCCAGTACGCCGAGCAGATGGCGGCGGCCGTCCCGCAGGTGGAGGATGAAGAACAGCCGGCGCAGGAACTGCCGGAGGATTTCCAGCCCTACGAGGGTGTGGAAGCGCCGGAAACGCCCGCCGACGGGGACGACACGCTGTGAGTTAGGGCACCACCGCACAGTTCGGCGGCGCGTCTGGCGATGTCTTTTCCGCCATCTGCGGCATGCAAATTTCTCGATTTACCGCCAGTAAACCTTCGAAATTTGCATTTGCATCTGACGAAAAATCCATTCGCCAGCCGACCACCTCATTTGCGCGGTGTTACCTTAGGGAGCAGCAGGAAACGAGATTCGGCGGTTGACCCAAGCGACAATCGCCAAAAGGAGCCTTGATGAAGCCGAAGAAAATCCCGATGCGCATGTGCGTCGGATGCCGGGAGAGCAAGCCTAAACGCGAACTCATCCGCGTTGTCCGCGCACCGGACGGCACCGTGTCCATGGATCCGGGCGGCAAAAAGCCCGGCAGAGGCGCGTATGTATGCCGACAGGAAAGCTGCCTGATGCGCGCCATCCGGCAGAAACAGCTGGAACGTCAGCTGGAAGTGCAGCTCACTGACGACGTGGCGGAAGCCCTGCGGCAGGAGCTGGCGCAGCTGTCCCAATCCCAGACAGAAGCGGAGGAAAACTGACGCCGATGGATAGGGAAACGAAACTGCGCGGGCTGATGGGACTGTGCGTTCGCGCACGACAGGCGACCTTCGGTGAAGATGGCTGCCTGAAAAGCATTCGTGGCGGAGGATGCGCCGTGCTGCTGCTGGACAGCGGCGCGTCAAAAGCCACTCAGGATAAATACCGCGGTGTCTGCGACAATGCAGGGGTGCAGATGGCGCTGCTGCCGCGGGGACTGCTTCAGGATGCAACCGGGCGGTCGGGCGTGGCAATGGCCGTCGCGCCGGGCGGGCTGGCAGAGCAGATCAGGCAGAACCTTCCCGTTGAAGGAAAAGAAGAGCACGGGCAACAGATGAAATCGGAAAATCATGGCGGGGGTGCAAGCGTCGAATGACGAAAGTGAAGCTGAAGGATGCCATCAAGGATTTAACCACGGACGCGGCGAAGGTGCGCGATGACGCATCCCGCGTGCGTCAGAGCGCAGACGGGCTGGCAAAGTCTCTCCGTGCGCTGGAGAACGGATTTATCAAGTCATTGAATGCGAAAGCGGAGCAGGAAAAGCGCGCCGAGGAGGAGAAGCGTCTCTCTGACCACTCCAAGGCGTATGTCATGCTCGACGTGGATGAGCAGGCGGCGGTGAATGCGGCGCGGCAGGAAGCGGAGAAGGCGGAAAAGGCGGAACGGGCGGAAAAGCAGGAAGCTAAGTCTGCCCCGAAGCAGGAAGTGAAGGCGGAAGCGCCCAAGGGCGAACAGAAGCCTGCGCCGAAGGCGGAAGCCAAGCCCGAAGTGAAGGCAGAAGCGCCCAAGAGCGAGCAGAAGCCCGCGCCGAAGGCGGAAGCCAAGCCCGAAGTGAAGGCGGAAGCGCCCAAGAGTGAGCAGAAGCCCGCCCCGAAGGCGGAAGCCAAGCCCGAAGCGAAGGCGGAAGCGCCCAAGAGCGAGCAGAAGCCCGCTCCGAAGGTGGAAACCAAGCCCGAAGCGAAGGCAGAAGCGCCCAAGAGCGAGCAGAAGCCCGAAACCAAGGCAGAAACCAAGCCCGAAGCGCCCAAGAAGCCCGCGATTGGTCAGATTATCTCCCGTCCGGGTCAGGCGCTGCCGCCCAAGCCGGTCGGATTGGCACCGAATGTCATCCGTCCGCCGCGGCCGCAGCAGCCCCGTCCGCAGGGACAGCAGGGGGCGCAGGGCAACCGCCCGCAGCAGGGACAGCCTCGTCCGGGCGGAAATGGTGCGTTTATCGCGCGTCCGCAGCAGGGGCAGCCTCGTCCGGGCGGGAACGGTGCGTTTATCGCGCGTCCGCAGCAGGGGCAGCAGAATCGCCCCGGCAATGGCTCGTTCCAGCCTCGTCCGGGTGGAAATGGTGCGTTTGTGGCGCGTCCGCAGGGCGCACGTCCGCAAGGCGGCGCTGGCTTCCAGGCGCGTCCGCAGGGCGGCACGGGCCGTCCGGCTGGCGTGGGCATGAATCGCCCGAAGCCGGCGGTGCCGGATATGGCGCCTGCAATGGGCAAGGAGCGCGTCTCCAACTACGACCCGAACAAGAAGAACTACGTCCGTCAGCATGACCCGGAGCATGTGGCGCGCAACCGCAAGCAGCTCAGCCGCGATGCGGGTTACAGCGGATATGATGACGACGTGGTGCGCGGCGGCAAGCGCAGCCGCATGAAAAAACCGTCAGCACAGCAGATGATGGCGCCGATTAAGATCGAACACGCCTACATGAGCGGCGACACGATTGTCGTGCGCGACCTGTGCGAAAAGATCGGCAAGACCAGCGCGGAGATTATCAAGAAGCTCTTCCTGCTGGGCAACATGGCGACCATCAACAGCGAGATTGACTTCGATACCGCGTCGCTTGTCTGCGCGGATTTTGACATCACGCTGGAGAAGAAGCCGGAAGTGACCGCGGAGGATCAGCTGACTGCCGAGAACTTCGACGACAGCGAGGAGAACCTCCAGCCGCGTCCGCCGGTCGTGACCATCATGGGTCACGTCGACCACGGCAAGACGTCCCTGCTGGACTACATCCGCAATAGCCGCGTCACGGCGGGCGAAGCGGGCGGCATCACCCAGCATATTGGCGCATACACGGTCAAGATGAACGGCCGCGATATCACGTTCCTCGATACCCCCGGTCACGAAGCCTTCACGGCGATGCGTGCCCGCGGCGCACAGGCGACGGACATTGCGATTCTGGTTGTCGCGGCGGACGACTCGGTCATGCCGCAGACCATTGAAGCCATCAACCACGCGAAGGCGGCGAATGTGCCGATTATCGTGGCGATTAACAAGATGGATAAGCCGGAAGCCGATCCGGAGCGCGTCAAGACCGATTTGACGAAGTATGGCATCGTCTGCGAGGACTGGGGCGGCGACACGATTATGTGCCCCGTTTCCGCCAAGACCGGTGAGGGCGTTGACGAGCTGCTCGAAATGATTCTGCTGCAGGCGGATACGATGGAACTGCGCGCGAACCCGAACCGTCTGGGTCGCGGCGTTATCATCGAGGCGAAGCTGGACAAGGCGCGCGGCCCGCTGGCGACTGTGCTGATGCAGAACGGTACGCTGCATGTGGGCGACAACATCATTGCGGGTCTGGCGAGCGGCCGTGTCCGTGCGCTGATTAACGACCGCGGTGAGAAGGTCAAGGAAGCCGGTCCGTCCACGCCTGTGGAAATCATGGGCTTCGATGAAGTGCCGTCTGCGGGCGACGAGATGCAGGCTGTCGGCGACGACCGTCTGTCCCGTCAGGTCGCGGAGGAACGCAAGGCGAAGGTCAAGGCATCCCGCGAGGCGACGATGGCGAAGGTCAGCTTGGAGAACATGTTCTCGAACATGGAATCCGGCAAGCAGACGACACTGAACCTGATTATCAAGGCGGACGTGCAAGGCTCTGTCGAAGCTGTCAAGCAGGCAATGGAGAAGCTGAGCAGCGACGAAGTGAAGGTGCATGTGCTGCATAGCGCGGCGGGCGCCATCACCAAGGACGACGTGAACCTTGCCAGCGCGTTCAACGCCATCATCATCGGCTTCAACATCCGCCCGGATGCGTCCGCGCGGGAAGCGGCGGAGCGCGAAAAGGTGGATGTGCGCCTGTACACCGTCATCTACAAGGCGATTGAGGACATGGAGCTGGCCATGAAGGGCCTGCTTGCGCCGGAGTACCGCGAGGTGCTGCTGGGCCATGCCGAGGTGCGCAATGTGTTCAAGATTACGGGCGCGGGCGTTATCGCCGGCTGCTACGTTACCGACGGCAAGGTGCAGCGCAATGCGCAGGTTCGCCTGCTGCGCGACAATGTGGTCGTGTTCGAGGGCAAGCTGAGCAGCCTGAAGCACTACAAGGAAGACGTCAAGGAAATGGCGGCTGGCTTCGAGTGCGGCATGAGTCTGGAAGGGCACAACGATATCAAGGAAGGCGATGTCGTCGAGTGCTTCATCATGGAGGAAATCCCGCGCTAAGGAATCCTTAATTCCCCTTGCGCAACGCAGGAGGCAGGGCAAAGTCAGTTCCATTTGGCTTTCCCTGCCCCTTTTTTCAAACATCCGCAAATCCATTGCGGCAGGGCATGATTGCATCGGCAGATGCGCAAACTAATGTTGCGATAAAAGTCAAGCCGCATGGGTGAGCGCTGCGAAGGGGTGTCGGGGGCGATTGCAAAGCCCCCGACTCGCGCCCGCAGGCGCGAAATCCCTGCTTGCGGAAACAAGCAGCCATGTCTGAAAGACAAGCAGTTCGGTCGCGCCATCTGCGCGACACAGCATAAACGTTGAAAAGAGCAGCTTGGGGGGCGCGTCTGCGGACGCGCAAAGTTACTGGCAGGGACGCTTCGCTGCCTGCACCTTTGTTGGCGGCTTCCTTGGAATTGGTCGGACGCGGAACAGTTGGGGCGTTGCCCCAAACCCCACAAGGGACGCTGTCCCTTGACCCTGCGAAGGGGCAAAGCCCCTCTCGACACCCATTGACTGGCTACCCGGCTTGGACGCACTTTCCAAAAAATCTATCCTGAAAGTTTTTCTTTTCTCTTTCTAACCATCCCATCAGGAGGAAATCATGAGCTATCAGCGTATTGAACGCATTTCCGAGGAAGTCCGCCGCGAGGTGGACCGCATCATCCGCGACGAGGTCAGCGACCCCCGCGTGACCGGCACATTCTCCATCACCCGCGCCGAAGTCACCCGCGACCTTCGCTATGCTAAAATCTATGTCTCTGTGCTGGAGGACGATAAGCGCGAGCCGTTGATGAAGGCACTGAGGAGCGCGGCGGGCTTTGTCCGCCACGAGCTTGGCAAGCAGATGGTCATCCGCTATGCGCCGGAAATCCAGTTCGTCAGTGACCAGAATATCGCCTATGGCGTGCATATCGCGCAGGTGCTGGCGCAGGCGCAGAAGAACCAGAGCGAAAATCAGCCGGAAGCGGCGGCCAACGAGGAAGAACCCGAAGCATGAATGGCTTTCTGAATATCCTCAAACCGCCGGGAATGACCAGTGCCGCCGTCGTGGGGTATGTCCGCCGCATGACGGGCGAAAAGCGCGTCGGTCACGCCGGGACGCTTGACCCCGAAGCGGCGGGCGTGCTGCCCATCATGATTGGGCGGGCGGCGCGGCTGTTCGACTATCTGGTGGATAAGGAAAAAACGTATGTGGCGGAGTGCGCGTTCGGCGCGGCGACGGATACGCAGGACGCAACGGGCAAAATCATCGCGACAGGGGAGAATTACCCTGATTTTTCCGCCGTGCAGGAAGCGGCGAAGCACCTTGTTGGTGATATTGAGCAGCGCCCCAGTATCTTCAGCGCCATCAAGCAGGACGGCAAGCCCCTCTACGAACGCGCCCGCGATGGCGAGAATGTCGAAGCCCCGGTGCGCATCGTGCATGTGGAATCCATCGAATTGCACGAGGAAACGCCCGACCACGGCGTTCGTATGACGATTCGCTGCGGGCGCGGGACGTACATCCGCTCCATCTGCGACGATTTGGGGAAGCTGACGGGCTGCCCGGCGCATATGCGCTTCCTGCTGCGCGCGCAGAGCGGCGTGTTCACGCTGGACAGCGCGATGACGATGGAGGAAGCAGCAGCGTATCAGGCGCAGGGGACGCTGCAAAGTCACCTGCTGCCGCTGGATTACGGCATCCAGCACATGCCGCGTGCGGATGCGCCGGAATGGCTGCGCAGGCAGGTGTGCAACGGTGTGAAGCTGCCCGCGAAGAAGCTGCCCGGCGTATTGGCGCTGCCGGAAGGGCAGGTCACACGCGTGTATCTGCGGGACGAATTCTGGGGGATGGCGGCGCGGGAAGGGGAATTCCTCGTCTGGAAATGCCTGCTCCCGCCGGAGAAGGAGGAGAACAATGCGAATCATCCGTGACCCGAAGCGCCTGAACCCCTGCGTGCTGGTGCTGGGGATGTTTGACGGCGTGCACCGCGGCCATCAGGCGCTGCTGATGCGCGGAGACGAGCTGGCGCAGGAGATGGTCTATCCGCTGGCGGTCTGCACTTTCCAGCCGCATCCGCTGCATGTGCTTGCGCCGGAGAAAGAGCCGGTGATGCTGACGACGCTGCCGGAAAAGGCAGCGGTCATGCAGTCCTTCGGCGTGGACGGGCTGTGCGTGACGACGTTTACACGGGCGCGCGCCAATCAGTCGCCGGAGGACTTTATGGCGGAACTGGTGGAGGTGTACGCACCGGTTGTGATTGTGTGCGGTTTTAATTTCACCTTCGGCGCGGGCGGCAAAGGCAATGGACAGCTGCTCAAGGAGTACGGCAAGAAGCACGGTTTCCGCACGGTGATTGTGCCGGAAGTCGTAATTGACGGCGAAACGGTATCTTCCACGCGCATCCGCCGCTTGCTTGCGCAGGGGGATATGCACGAGGTCAACAACCTGCTCGGCCGCGGCTACAGCATTGCGGGGCGCGTCGGAGAGGGCAAGCAGGTCGGGCGCACCATCGGCTTCCCGACGGCGAACATCACCATCCCGCCGCACAAGGCGCTGCCCGCGTTCGGCGTGTATGCCTGTTATCTGGAAACGAGCGGCGGCATTTTCCCGGCGGTGGTGAACGTCGGGCGGCATCCAACGCTGCCAGAAGGACACGTCACGGTGGAAGCGCATGTGCTGGATGAGTTTCTTTCGCTGTACGGGCGGAACGTCCGGCTGACGTTCCTGAAATTCATGCGCCCGGAACAGAAGTTCGACAGCATCGAGACACTGCGCGCGCAGATTGCGCACGATGCGGATGACTGCCGAGCATATTTCGCGCAATTGCAATAAACAAATCACCCGTGCGGGGGCAGAAAAGCCGATGCACGGGTGATTTTTGTAATTGTGGTTATGCTGCCTTTGCATAGAATAGACTTCTCTCGCAGGCGCGAAATCCCTGCAAGCAGCATAAGTTCCATATGAAATAAGGAAGAAAAAAGGCTACTTCACCCCTCTAACGCCGTTCGCAGACAAATCTCCAGCCCCTTCGCTGCATCCACGGCGGAAACGACATCCTCCGTCGGAACATGCACGAACACGCCCTCGCCGCCGACAGTCAGCCCACGGTCAAGCAGCGCAAAATACAGGTCGTTGCACACATATGCCCCAGCGGTCAGGCTCAAATCAGCAGGAAGCCCGGCGGACTTCATGGCGTCCACCATGCGCAGGACGTTAAGGCGCGTCATGTGCGCATCGGGACGCTTCGGGTCAATCTTTTCGCCGGCGTACAGCACATCCGCATTATCCGCAATCGCGGCGCGGCGGTAGTTTATCGCAATCAGCTCCGGCGTGATGACCTTGCGTCCACCCGCAACGCCGCAGCAGAGCGTGACTGCCGGGCGAATCCGCCGCATCATCTCCACCAGCAAATCGCCCGCCTGACCGTAGCAGACCGGCAACCGCATCCGGTATACGGCGTGCCCCGCAATCGTCTCCGGCAAAAGCGAAACTGCCTCCCATGAGGCATTGCTGCTGCTGCCGCCGAACGGTTCAAAGCCTGTGACAAGAATTGACATAACGCATCCCCTCCGCCCCTTATCATACCCCGCAATCGCCCGCAAGTCAATACTTGCCCCGTGCCGTCAAGTGTGTTATAATATAAGAGATATGCGCAAAGGAGGATTTCCCTATGCTGAAAAAAATCGCGTCCTTCACCATCAATCATGATACGCTCACGCCCGGCATGTATGTTTCCCGCATCGACGGCGACTGCGTGACCTACGATCTTCGGCTGAAATTCCCCAATCAGGGGGATTATGTGGCGCAGCCCGCCCTGCATACGCTCGAACACCTGATTGCGACGTTCGTGCGCTCTTCTACCGCATCGGAGCAGGTGGTGTATTTCGGGCCGATGGGCTGCCGGACGGGGTTCTATCTCATCCTCCGCGACAGCATGAGCAAGGCGGACGCTTTGCAGCTTGTGCGCGACGCATTCCGTTTCGCGGCGGACTTTGAGGGCGAAATTCCCGGCGCGAAGAAAATTGAGTGCGGGAATTATCTGGAGCATGATTTGACCGGTGCCAAACAGGAAGCTGCGGCGTACTGCGGCGTGCTGTCCCGTTGTTCTGAAGCGGCCATGGTTTATCCGGACTAAGGCAGGAGGCCGCGCATGAAGAAAATTGCAATGTTGGGCGACCTGCACGGCAACTTGACGGCGACGCTGGCAATGGAAAAGGCGCTGAAGGACTATCACGTTGATGAAATCTGGTTTCTGGGCGACGCGGTGGGCAAAGGGCCGCAGTCGCGCGAGACATGCGACTGGGTGCGGGCAAACTGCACCCGCTTCGTCGGTGGCAACTGGGATTATGGCATCGGCGGCAAGCGCTTCGCCGCGGATAACTATTTCTGGGATCAGCTGGGCGAAGAGCGCATGAACTGGCTGAACACGCTTCCGCTGGACATGGACGAGTGGATTAGCGGCACGCATTTTCGCTTTTTCCACGGCCGCCCTGTGACGGACTTGATGCTTGTGCAGCACGACAAGAGCGTTCTGGCACAGCCTTTTACAGCGAACGGCAAAGTTTACGGCGGCGTAGTTTTTGCCGACAGTCATCGTCCGTTCCTGCGGACGCTGGATGTGGGCTACATCGTCAACACGGGCAGCGTCGGCAACAGCATGGGCGTCCCGAAAGCCCACGCGGTGATTGTCGAGGGCGATTTCGGCTCGCGTGAACCGGGTGTTCTGCTGATGTCGGTGATTTCTGTGCCATATGATAATGAAGCCGCGGCAGAGGTTGCGCGCAGGGATGCGCACCTCCCGCACCGGGAGGCGTACATTCGGGAAATCCTCACGGGGATTTATTCGCGGTGAAGATTCCCCACGTCCCCTCTTTGCGGGTTATAAGCGGCTTGTATATTCTTGTTGCAGGGGGACGCGCCTGCGGGCGCGCAAGGGGGCTTTCCGGTCGCCCCCTTGACCCCTTCGGCCGTCACCTCCCATGTTGCTTGAATCGTATTGTTACTTGGAAGAACGAAAGGCACACTAACTAAAAAACTTCCAATAAAAATCAAGTAACATGGGAGTGCACCGAAGGTTTCCAAAGGGCGATCGCAGACTTCGTCTGTTTTCATTGCCCTTTGGTCGCCTCCGCAGAGGCGAAACCCCTGCGCAACACGCGAAAACAGTATGAAAATGCGCGCAACTCAATCGTGCGAAAGGGAGTCCAGAGGGTCGAAGACCCTTTGGCGGAGTCCAGAGGCAGCGCCTCTGGTGAAACGAGGTGAATCAAAGAATGTTGATTGCTTGTGAAGATAAGAAAATGGAACTCGAACAGGGCATGACCGTTGAACAGTGCCTGATAAAGCTCGGTGTCAGCCGCGAAGGCGTGCTGGCCGTTCAGCAGGGCGGACGTGTGCTGGAAATGAACGCGCCCGTCACCCAACCGGGGCTGCTCCACCTGCTCACCATGCACACGGAGGAAGGTCGGCGTATCTATGAGCGCTCGGTGCGCTTCCTTCTGCTTGCGGCGACGAACCGCATCCTGCCCGGCCAGCGCATCCGCATTGAGTATAGCGTCAGCGGGGGCGTGCTGCTGCGAATGCCCGGTCACGCCATCACGGAGGAGGAGACGCGCGCTATCGCCCGGCAGATGCACGCTCTCGCGGCGCAGAATCTGCCATTTGAGAAGAAAGAATGGACGCTCGACGACGCCATTGCCTACTTCGACGCGCAGGGGCAGGCGGATAAAGTCGCGCTGCTCTCCCGCCGAACAACGCCGTTCTTCCATATGTACGGGCTGGACGGTATGTGGGAGTACTTCTATGGCGCAATGGCGACACGCACGGGCATGACGCAGGTCTTTGAACTCACTTGGCTGCCCGACCGCGGCATCGTTCTGCGTCTGCCGGCAGCCAATCACCCGGAGAAAGCCGCGCCGTATGTGCATCGCGCGGGGCATCTGGCAGTGTTTGACCAATCGACGAGGTGGTGCGCGCTGCTGGGCGTCAACAACGCCGCTGACGTCGCGGAGATGATGGAGGGACACCGCTTCCGCCACTTCATCCGCCTGAATGAAGCGCTGCACGACAAGGCGATTGCCGACATTGCGGCGGATATTGCCATCCAGCACAAGAAAATCGTGCTGGTTGCCGGGCCGTCTTCGTCCGGCAAGACGACGTTCGCCCAGCGATTGGCACTCCACCTGAACGTTATCGGGCTTCAGCCGCTGGTGATTTCGCTGGATAACTACTATCTTGACCGCGACAGCATCCCGCTGCAAGAGGACGGCACGCTCGACCTCGAAGCCATCAGCACGCTGGATGTGCCGCTCTTCCGCCAGCATTTGGCGGAATTGCTGGATGGGCGCGAAGTCCTGCTGCCAACGTTCTCTTTCAAACTCGGCAAGCGCAATCCGGGCGGCACGCCAGTTCGCCTGCGGGAAGGGCAAGTGATGGTTATCGAGGGCATCCACGGGCTGAATCCGGCGCTGTCCGAAGGGCTGCACACGGATGCCATCTACCGCGTGTTCGTCAGTGCCCTGACATGCTTGAACCTTGACGACCACAACCGCATCCGCACGACGGATGTCCGTCTGCTGCGCCGCATCGTGCGCGACATGCAGTTCCGCGCGACGCCGCCGAACAACACGCTTTCGATGTGGCCCAGTGTCCGCCACGGCGAAGAAACGTGGATTTTCCCCTATCAGGAGAACGCCGACCGCATGTTCAACACCGCCCTGCACTACGAGCTGCCCGTCCTGCGCCACTATGCCTACGACCTCTTGAAGGCGATTCCGCCGGAGAATGAGAACTATCTGGCTGCGCGCCGGCTGATTAAGACGCTGAACTACTTCCCGGATATTGACGAGGGCGTGCTGGCGGAAATCCCCCCGCTGAGCCTGCTGCGTGAGTTCATCGGCGGCTGCACGATTGAGGAAGCGTAAGTCATTTTGCTTGAAGCCTCAAAAGTGGCGATTCTCCCTGCAACGATAAAGTGTTACCGAATTGAAAAACAAGATTGCTTCGCTTGATGAAAGCGCAAAGCTGTGGTATAATAACGGCAGACGGAAGGAGGCTGATATTCCGTGTTCCAGATTGGAAACGAACGGGTTGCATTGGTGACGGATACGTCCTGCGATCTGTCGGATGAACAGCTCAGTCAATATGATATTCGCACCGTTGCGCTGCGTGTAGCGACCAGTCAGGGAGAGTTCCGCGACCGGCTCGAAATCACGCAGGAGCAGCTTTATGATTTACTTCAGCGGGAAGTGCCGAAAACATCCCTGCCGCTGCCGGAGGATGTCAGCAACCTCTACCGCACCCTGCACGACGAGGGCGCAACGAGCATCCTGCACCTGTCCATCAGCGGCAGCCTGTCCGGAACGTTCAACATGGTCTCCCTGCTTGCGGAGGACTTTGAGGACATGAAAATTCATGTTTTCGACTCCAAAACGCTCTCCTGCGGCCTGGGGCTGCTGGTGCTGGAAGCGGCGGAATCGCTGCAAAACGGCATGTCGGTGGAGGATACCATCGCGCTGCTGGAGAAACGCCGCGAACATCAGCTGGGCGCATTCGTCATCCGAACGCTCGAATTCCTGCGCAAGGGCGGGCGCATCGGGCGCGTTGAGGGCGCAATCGGCTCGCTGCTGCAAATCAAGCCGGTCATCTACGTGAACGACGAGGGCGTCTACAACACGCTGTGCAAGGCGCGCGGCTTCTCCAACGCGCTGACGGCGATGGTGGACGAGATCATCCGCCGCTATCAGGGTCACAAGGTGCGTCTGGCGGTGGTGCATGGCGCGGCATATGACGATGCCGTGAAACTCCGCGACCGCCTGATGGAGCGGCTCGATGTGGTGTCGAGCTTCATCAGTCCGGTCAGTCCCGCACTGGCGATTCACACCGGGCCGGGGCTGCTTGGCGCGATTGTACAGCTGGCGGAATAAGGGGAAAATACATCAATTGCATATCTCGGCGGCTCTGCTGATTTTCGGAAAGAAGAAAGTCGGCAGAGCCGCTTTGCTTTGGAAAAGTTCCACCCGCTTCGTTTTCAATGGCAAACGAAGAAGGATTCTTCATGGCACAAAAGGGGAGCACAAATACAGATTGGCAACAGCTCACATGGCTTTGCTATGCGAGAACGGGCAAGGGAAAAAACTTGCGTGTGCAGCGGCGCAAGCGTTCCTTCCTCCCGTTCGTGTCTTTGCGCTATAATACGCCTTCACCCCACGACGGAAGGCGTGGAAATTCCGATGGGCGGGCGACAGAAGTGCGGAAACCCGAAGAAAAAGTCTGCTTTTTGATGCGCTGATTCCACCTGTAATTCACCCAGCATGTAATGCCCCCTGCAATACACGATTGCCCATGTAATGTTTTTGTAAATTGCAACTTCTTTTGTGCTTTCTCTGTATTTTTGCGCGAAATATGTCGAAAAATAACACATGCTACTTTTCTTTTCCTGCAAAATGTGCTAAAATAGGCATACGAGAACTTCCAGTGGTGCAGTTTAGGCGTCAGGATACAGCGCTGGAAGGCCGTTTTTCAATCATGGTATGCGTGAAGGGTATCGTGTATTGATTATAATAACCATTTTCTGACACTGACGCTTTGCTAAGGAGGTTTTTCCTGTGGATGATGCGAAATACCCTGCTTTTGATACCAAACCCTACCGAATCGTGAAGAGCCGCAGTGAGGCAAGCGTGCCCGTGAACGTCGCGCCGACGTACTACATCGTGGCTTCTGATTTACAGGGCTTTCCCCTACAGCAGGCGATTCCGCTCGTCCAGATGTCCACCAACGCTCAGCTTGCCCCTCGCCCGCCCGAAAATCAACTGCCGCCGCTGCCTGTGCCGAGGCCGGGTACGCCGATGCGGTGGTATATCGCCAGCCTGCTGCGGTGTCTGGGTGTTCCGGCGCGGCTGTCGGGGTTCAACTATCTGGTGGAAACGCTGCTGCTGCTGGTGAATCGCCCGTTTGAGACGCGACTGGTGACGGGCGAGGTGTACCCGGTAGTCGCGAAGCAGTGCAACACCACGCCCATCGGGGTGGATCAGGCGATTCGCACGGCGGTCAACCAGACGTGGCAGGAGCAGAACATTCCTGTGTACTGCGCGCTGATGGGGCGGAGTCCCGCGCCGCACGAGCCGCGCCCGACGAGTTGCGAGTTTCTGGCGAATGTGCTGATGTATGTGAGGATTCAGATGGCGGAGTGCCATTACTGATAGGGAACTGATGGCGAATAGAAGAAAGACTGTCTGCGCGGAGCGGGCAGTCTTTTTGAGTGCGCCCGGCGGCGCACGTTTCTAAAGGGTGAAAGACCCGAATCCGCCCGGTAGCGGGAAGGAGAAAGCCGAAGGCAAGGGTGTCCGTCGTGAGGCGGAATCTGAAGGAAGCCGGATGTGGGAACAGGCTAACCACGGGCAAACCTCTGGCCTGACGAACAGAAACCGCATAGAAGGCTATATGCGAGGGTAAGGCTGCTCAACAAGTCGAAGCCCAATAGCTACACGGAATCGCATGTGGTAAATGCGGCAGGTAGATGGAGGAAAAGAAACGTGTGGTACCCGGGGAGGTCTGCGCGGAATGCGCCGAAAGGCGTAACCGCAGTCGCAAGGCTGCGCTGAACGCGCAGAAATCAGCCGAAGCCATAGTACCTTGGGGAAACTCAAGGGAAGGGCGGAACCAATACGCGCCGGAGTAACCGAAGGAAGGAGGACGGCATGAAGAAGGCAGAAAACGTCAGGAGCTGCCTGCAAAGAGATAGCACGGAATGCGAAGGGTATGCAGGAGCGCAGAGTGCCGTTCAGCCGGGAAGTGGTGAAACGGCAGGCAGAAGCCAGAACCTGCTTGAAGCAATCCTGTACAGAGACAACCTGAACAGGGCTTACAAGCGGGTAAAGGCAAACAAGGGAGCGCCGGGAGTGGACGGGATGACCGTAGAAGAAGCGCGTCCATGGCTCAAGGAACACGGCAAAGAAATGACCGAAGCAGTCCGAAGGGGAAAGTACAAGCCAACGGCGGTGAGACGGAAGGAGATTCCGAAGCCGGATGGAGGAGTGCGCAAGCTGGGGATTCCCACGGTCAAAGACCGGATTGTGCAACAGGCAATCGCTCAGCAGCTCATGCCACTGTACGAACCGAAGTTTTCGGAAGGGAGCTATGGCTACCGGCCAGGAAGAAGTGCGCAGGATGCCATCTTCAAGATTCGGGGATATGCGGATGAAGGGTATGAATGGGCAGTACAGCTCGATTTGAGCAAGTACTTTGATACGCTGAACCATGAAAAGCTGCTGAACCTTCTGCGAGAAACCATAAAAGATGAACGGGTCATTCAGCTGATTAAGAAATTCCTGAAAAGCGGAGTGATGGAAAACAGCGTAAAGATTGCCACGACGGAAGGAAGCCCGCAGGGTGGCCCACTGTCACCTTTATTGGCGAATGTGTACCTGAACGAATTTGACTGTGAATACGAAAGGCGCGGCGTGCCGGAGATTCGGTATGCGGACGACATCGTATTAC
>ERZ857785.2051-NODE-2051-length-19035-cov-10.018335_pt1 | contig 19035 bp, 14 predicted proteins | sample MGYA00519763_ERZ857785 | MGnify/ENA primary metagenome ERZ857785 (study PRJEB31778, sample SAMEA3449365) | human gut metagenome | biome: human gut; feature: human-associated habitat; material: faeces | place: United Kingdom | collected 2010/2012 ...
TGCCGACAATACTTGTCTGGAGACGGACCGGGAAGATAGGTCAATGCCAACACAAAAGGCCGCAACCATTCGGTTGCGGCTTTTTGCTGTCTATTGCATGGTGATTTGTGTGCAGTTCTCTTGACATTTTTTTGAAAAGTCAGTATACTGGTGGTAGAATCAAGAAACGGGGGACTGCGCTATGAGAAGACATTCTTGGTCTAAGCTGGTCATGCTGCTTGCGGTGGTTTTGCTGCTGGGCGCTGTGCCGGCGGCTGCGTTTGCTGGGTTTGCAGATGTACCGGCGGACGCATGGTACGCGCCTGCGGTACAGACCTGCGTAGAGAAGGGACTGTTCCAGGGAACATCTCCGACCACCTTTTCACCGGAGCTATCTATGACCCGCGGTATGTTTGTGACGGTTCTTGGCCGGATGGAAAATATCGACCCGACACAGGCTGACGCTTCTGGTTTTATGGACGTTCCGGAGGACGCCTATTATGCGGGCTATGTCGGCTGGGCTGCGCGCAGCGGAATCGTTGTAGGCGTTTCGGATTCCGTGTTTGAACCGGAACGCGCCATCAGTCGTCAGGAAATCTGCATGATTGTGCACCGTTATTTGGTTTGGAAGGACGTTTCTCTCCAAACCGTACCGTCTGCGCAATTTGCGGATGATGCGCAGATTGCCGAGTGGGCAAAGGAATCGGTGTATGTGTGCCGCAGCGCGGGGATCGTCTGCGGTGTAGGCGATAATCATTTCGCTCCGAACGTGGCGGCTCGTCGCTGTGAGGCGGCACAGATTTTCAAAAATCTGCTTGCGGTTTTAAAAGATGCGCTCGAGCCGGAGCCGCCGGTTGAGCCGGAGCCGCCGGTTGAGCCGGAGATGCCCGTGATTCGCTATGTTGCGCACAGGGGTTATCATGTGCAGGCACCGGAAAATACGATGCCGGCCTTTGCGGCGGCGGCGGAGGCTGGCTATCAGTTCTTGGAATCGGACGTCCACTTCACAAAGGACGGCGTGGCAGTTTTGTGCCATGACAGCACGATCAACGCTACAGCGCGCAATGCTGACGGCAGTAAAATCGTTGGCGTGAAGTCGATCCAGTTCATGACATATGAGGAGCTGCTTCAGTATGATTTCGGCATTGCGGCGGGTGAGGCATACCGGGGAACCAGAATTCCCACATTCCGGGAGTGGATCGCGTTCTGCCGGGAAGCGGATGTGACACCCTATATCGAGCTGAAGTCCCGCATGACGACGGAGCAGGTGCAGACGCTCATGCAGCTCGTGGAGGAAGCGGGGATGACGGATCGCGTCGTGTGGATCTCCTTCACATGGAATTTGCGGATGCTGCAAGATGTGGTTGCCGCGAACCCGGAGGCGGAGGTCGGACTACTGAGCAATGGACTTGCCAACACGACCGTGGCGATGGCGAAAACGCTGCAGACAGGGCAAAACCGCGTCTTTTTGGATGTGCTGCATACCGCCGTGAACCGGCTGTCGATGCAGCTTACTGCGCAGGCCGGGCTGGAGGTCGAGGCATATACCGTGAATGATGCGGAGCTTGCGGATGCGCTGACGTCGCTCGGCGTCGTGGGAATTACGACAAATACACTGCTGCCGGCTGCAACAACAGCAGAGCCGATGCAGCTTCAGGATGCAGAGGCGATTGTAGCGCGTTTCGCGCAGGACTTTACCATGACATCTGAACTGGAGCCATAATAGAACTATGAGCGATTCGCTCCAGTCGAATGCAAAGCCGCAGCCATTCGGTTGCGGCTTTTTGCTTATCCAAACTGTTTTCTGTGTCGCTGTGATACAATGGCTCTGCCGCGATAATCTCAGACGCGGCAGAAGAAAAATGCAGATCCGCTGTAACCTTTTGCGCGCAGCGGACTCTTATAGACAGAATATCAGGATGGGAGGGGCAAGGATGGACACGTTCGACGTCATATTTACAACCTACAGTCCGCTCGTGTTCCGCTATCTGCGCTCCCTGAGCGGAGATGCGGCCGTCGCCGAAGAGCTCACGGCGGAGACCTTCTACCGTGCCTATACTCATTTTGATTCGTTTCGCGGCGACAGCAAGCTCGAGACATGGCTGTGCGCCATTGCGAAAAACGCGTATCTCAAGGACTGCCGGCGCAGCGCGCGCACGGTCGGCGCGGATGCGCTTGAGACCCAGCCGGCGGAGGCTGACTTTGTCGAGCGCTTTCTTGACCGCGAGCAGGCGCAGCAGATCTACCGCCACGTGCACGAGCTGGGCGCGCAGTATAAGGAAGTGTTTTTGCTGCGCACGCTCGGTGAGCTGAGCTTCCGCGACATTGCGGACATCTTCGGCAAGTCCGAATCGTGGGCGAAGGTCACGTACTTTCGCGCCAAAAACAAAATCATCGAACGAATGGAGGGATCGACATGAACCCGATTACCTGCGGCATGGCGGCGGATCTGCTGCCGCTGTATCTGGACGGCTGCTGCAGCGCCGACAGCCGTGCGGCGCTCGTGGCGCACATGGACGCCTGCCCGGCCTGCCGGGCGCAATATGCGCAGCTGCAGTGCGACCTGTCGCCCGCTGCGCCCGCGGCGGAGGACCCAGGTACGGACGGGATCGCACGCGCTCTGGCACGGAAAATGCGCCGCCGCAAGCGCTGCCTGCGCGCGCTCTGTGCGGTGCTGGGCGTGCTGCTGGCCGTGCTTCTTGTGTTCATCGGCAAGACCTTCGTAATCCTCGGCCAGCCGGGCGGCGCTGCGTCTGCCGGACTCCCGGCCGGTGCGACCGACCTCGCCGGGCGTGCGGTCAGCGGCACCGCCGAGGAGGTCGGCGAGCATGTGTTTGCGACCGGAACGGCGCGGCTCGTCGTCACAGCGGACGCGCTGCCGGATGCGCCCGTGACGGTGCGGCTCTGGCAGGTGCGCGAGACGCGCGAAAACACCATGGTCGCAACGCTCGACGCAAAACACCGGTCGTGCATCTTCACGAATCTGCCGCCGCAGATGCTCTACGCCGTCACGGTGGACGGCGCGCCGGATGTGCAGCTCACCGTGCGCAGCCGGCTCACGTTCCGGGAGGCGTTTTCCCTCATGCTGCAGGAGCTGTGAGCAGGGATAGAAACCGGACAGAAACCGCGAAAGCCCCGCCGGAAAACCGGCGGGGCTTTTGGGGTGTTGCGAAAAGAAAGGGATCGGATCAGTATTTCTGCAGCGGGGCGTATTTCTCGTGCAGCTTCTCCTCGCGCTCGAGGTCGGACTCGATGCGTCTGTGGCGTGCGCGGATCTGCTCATGGGTGTGCATATGCGGCACCTTGTACATGTGGTTCTCCTCGACAGCCTCGAACAGGTACGGACCGACGAAGGCGGGGTTCATGCCCTTGACTGTGATGTTGCTGTCGAACAGGCGGCGGTAATCCCAGTAGCTGTCGGTGGCGTAGAACGGGTCGCACGGGACGCTGTAGTCGGCCGGGCGGTGATCCTCGCTGTTGTGGATGTTCGTGTGCACATATTCGGGGCAGAACACGCTCACACCCATCATGCTGTAGTCGGGGTCGTTCTCGGCGAGGTCGCGAACGGCCTCAGCGATGCAGACGGCGGCATGCTTGCTCGCAAGGTAGGCCGTGTTGTAGCGCAGGCCGGTGATCAGGCCGGCGATGGATGCGGTGAACAGGAAGTGGCAGGGCGTGCCCTGCTGCTTGAAGATGGGCAGCACCTCATGCACGTAATAGGTCAGGCCGAGCACGTTCGTGTTCATGGCCCAGGCCCAGTCCTGAGGCGGATGGTTGTAGACCCAGCCTGCGGTGGCGATGCCGGCGTTGGCGAACATCAGGTCGAGCTGGCCGTACTCCTGCATGACGCGCAGGATGCTGAAACGGACCTCTTCATACTTCGTGACGTCGGTCTTGATGGTGACGACCTTTGCCGCACCGGCCTTCTCGCAGATGGCCTTGGTCTCCTCGAGACCTTCGGTGTTGATGTCGATGAGGGCGAGGCGCATGCCGCGCTTGGCAGCCTCTTCGGCGAAGGCGCGGCCGATGCCGGTGGCAGAACCGGTGATGGCGGCAACTTTGTTCTTGAATTCTTTCATGTCTGAACTTCCTTTCTGTAGATCAGGATGGGATTGCGGGGCTCAGGCGAGCCCCGGGAACAGGACGCACATGAGCGTGACGGCGGCGGTACCGACGGTCGTGGCGATGACGGTCGTCACGAACAGGGCGGGGTAGACCTCCTTGAGCTTCATGTGGCACATGGGCAGCAGCATGAGGATGCTGCCAGAATAGGGCATGGAGTCGAGCGTGGTGGCCGCAAACGCGGACACGCGGTGGATGGTGCTGGCCGTCAGGCCGAGCGCCTGCAGCTTCGGCGCGATGATCGGCAGCGCGACGAGCTGGCCGGTGGACGAGCCGCCGGTGAGCATGCACATGAGCGCCACAACGACCCAGCAGATGAGGATCGGCGCGATGCTGATGCTTGTGATGGCGGTGATCATGGACTGGAACGCGTCCGTGTTGGTGATGACGCCGGCGAAGCCGCAGATCGCGGCGACGGTCATGGTCATGGGCACGGAGTCGACGGCGCCGCTGTTGAGCATGGCCTTGAGATCCTTGCGGCGCAGCTGCGGCCAGAACAGCACGAGGGACAGCGCGATGGAGCACAGCAGGCAGATGTTGATGTTGAGCTTCCAGATGTTGAACAACAGGAAGAGGACGGCCATCGGAATGAGGGCGACGATCAGCTTCGGCTTGCTGCCTGTGCTGTCATAACGCGGGTCGAGCGGGTGGAGCTCGAAGTGCTCGCCACGTTTGCGGGCGCGGTTGATGAGCAGGTTCATGATGACGAGGATCGCGGCGATCTCCGCCGCCGCGCCCACGAGACCGGGCACCAGCGCTACATCGGCCGCCGTGCCGAGCACGGTCATGGCGGCTACGTTCGTGACCTGCGGGCTGCCGGGCACGGTTAGCGTGAAGGTGAACGAGCCCGCGCCCAGAATGCCGAGGATGAACTTCTTCGGGATATCGCAGCGCTCGAAAATGACCAGCGTGATCGGGTACATGAGCACGATGACGACACCGGCGATGATGCCGCCGAGGTTGAGGATGGTGCCGATGACCAGGATCACAGACATGCCGATGAGGTTTTTGCCGGTATTGCTCATGTTTTCCTTGAGCAGGCGGTTCATGACGGTGTCGGCGATGGTGTAGGCGGCGCCGCTCTCCGTGTAGATCTTCGACTGCAGGCAGCCGAAGAGGATCATGAAGAAGAAGCTCTTGACGGCGGTGAACATACCGCTGACATAGTCGCCGACGAGGCTGTCGATAAACGGCAGCGTGTTGCAGGCGATGACGACGCACGCGCCGGCAAATGTGGCCAGATAGACCGACCAGTCTTTATAACAGAGATAGATAACGATCAGAAAACCGAGGATACAGCCGATGACGCCCAATGTTGACACCTCTTCCGATCGGGATTACACGGATTCGGCCTGCTTCTCGGCCGCATCGAGGGGTTTGCGATTGACCTTCGGGATCAGGTACATGGACGCGACGGCCACGCACGTGAGCACGATGCCATAGATGAACGAGGCGGTGTAGCCGCCGGTGGAGGCCACAAGTGCGGCGCTGATGCGCGGCGTGATGAGCGTGCAGAAGATCATGTAGCCGAACAGGGCCACACCGTAGATGCCGCCGGCGTAGACCGGACCGTAGGACTTGTTGATCGTGACGGGGTAGACGCTGTTGGTGGCGCCGAAGCCGAGGCCGAGCAGCGCATAGCCGAGGTAGAACATGAACAGCGACTTTGCCGCGATCAGGCAGATGGCGGACAGGATGCACAGCGCACCGCAGATGCCGTAGACGTGCTTGTAGCTGATCTTGTCGCACAGCGCGCCGAGGAACAGGCGGCTGAGGGTATTGGCGATGAAGTAGATCGACACGCCCAGCGTGGCCGCGCTCAGCGTGAAGCCGGCGTCGGTCATGTACACGGAGAAGCGCGGGAACATGATCATATACATCGTCGGGAAGAAGGCGGTGCACACGATCAGGTGCCAGATGGGACGGGTCTTGAGCGCGCGGCGCACGTTATAACTCTCGAGCTGCGTCTCCGCACTCGAAGCGGAGCCGGCAAAGCCGGCGGGCGTGTAGCCGACAGGCGCCTGACGGACGCCGAGCGCGCACACGACGCACACGACCAGGGACACGAGGCCGACGATGCGCAGCGTGGAGATGATGCCGGTGGACTGCACGAGCTTCGAGCAGATCGGCGCGAGGAAGGCGGACGAGCCGCCGGTGAAGGCCATGCACAAGCCGGAAACGAGGCCGCGCTTGTCCGGATACCAGCCGGTGGAGACATAGGTGGCCACGGTGTAGGCAAGGCCGTTGCCGAGGCCCTGCAGGAAGCTGAAGGTCACATACAGCAGCCACGGGGCCGACTGCGGCACGAAGCTGCTGGTCAGCGTGCCGAGCGGGAACAGCACGGCGCCGAGCAGCATGGCGTTTTTTGCGCCGATCTTCGACATGAGCGTGCCGCCGATCAGGGCGCCGGGCGTCCAGCACAGCAGCATGGTCGTGCTGACGTTTGCGATGGCGTCTGCGGTCCAGTTAAAGTGCGCTGCCAGCGGGGAAACAAATACGGCCGCGGAGTTGGTCACGCCGGTGATGAGCAAAATCACCAGGCAGCGAATCAGGATTCCAAGGCGGCTGCGATCCATATTCTCGATCGTCTTTTCCATCGAGATTCTCCTTTCTATCATTGACATGGTCCTGTGCTCCGGCAGCCGGGCAGACAGCCATCCGGAGCGCTCCGCACCGCCGCGACGGACGGCTGCGGAGCTGCGTTCGTGTGTCCCTGCGGGATACACATCGGTTTTGTTCGGTTGTGCCCATTATATTTGCTTGACAGGAAATCGACAATGTTTGCCGTGCACAGTATCCGGTCAAAATTTTGTCATAGAGACCAATCCGCATTTTGCTCCGGAAACCGTTTTTGACGCAAAAAACCGGACCGGCAAGCTTTGCCGGTCCGGTTTTCAGGCTGCGGCCGCCGTCAGAAGGCGACGTTGTTAAGATAGCCGTCGATCAGAAAAGACAGCTGGAGCGAAAACAGCAGCTCTGTCGTCGAAAGGTCGATCCCGCAGATGGATTCGATCTGTGCGATGCGGTAGTTGACGGTGTTGCGGTGCAGAAAGAGCCGCTCGGAGGTGTGCGCCTTGTTAAAGCCGCATTTGGTGAATACGCGCAGCGTCTGGTAGAGCTCGGCGCTTTTTTCGCGGTCGTAGTGGATGAGCGTGTCGAGCGCGGGATGCCGGATGAAGGACAGCAGGCTTTTGTCCTCGACCTGATCGAGCAGCGCGTAATACACGTAGTCCGAGAAAAAGAAGAGCTTCTGGTCCGAGCGCATCTGCTTGGCCAATTGCAAGGTCTGCAGCAGCATGTTATAGTGGAGCGAAAGCTGGTTGTTGGCCTGAAAACAGTTGCTGATACCGACGATCAGCCGGTGCCCCTGCGTGTACTGCTCCAGCGCTGCGCGCTGTTCGGGCGTGATGGTGCCGCCGTCCGCCGCCGTCAGCAGCAGCACCAGATCGTTCTTGACCACCGAAAAGGCCGTCTTGCCGAAGATGGCCTGCATATCCGGAATGAGGCGGGATTTGTAGTAGGCAGGCTCCTTATAATAGACCGGCCGGATGATCGCCAGACATTTCTGCTCCGGAAAGCTCAGCTTGGCCAGCTTCATGCGGCGCTCCATGTCCACGTTCTGCGCGCCGGCGAGCATATCGGCAAAGATGTTGTTGAGCTGGGAGGCGCGGTAATCGATCCAGTTGCCGTTGTTGCTTTTGACGATGCGCTCCTTTGCCGAGCTTGACAGCAGCGGGATGATCTGCTGCTCGGCCGCGCTGAACATGCCGGTCTTGCTCACGATGATGACGTAGCCCATCATGAAATTGTCGTAGACGATGCGCGTGCACAGCAGATAGCGCTGCATGTGCTCGCAAAAGAGCGTGAAGGGCTTGTCCGAGAGGGAATACTCGTTTTTGCGCCGCCGGTCCTCGATGTACTCCATTAGAATATCGCTGCAGTATCCCTGCTCGATGCTCCGCATCCACAGCGGGTAGTCCACATAGAAGTTTTTCGTCTTGGCCACGAGCTTTCCCGTGCTGTCGATCACGACGAACAGGTCGCCGGTGACGTCGGTCATTTTGGTCAGCACCCGGTCCAGCTCCGCACCGTTGCAGAGCATATACAGTACCTGTGTATAGAGCTGCTGGTCGGACTGCTGGTAGCTCAGCAGCTCCTTTACGGTCTGAAACAGCACGGCAAATTCACCGCGATCGATCATGGCGCTGTTCGTCAGTCTGTCCGCCAGCTCCGGCGGCAGCGTGCCGTAGTACAGCAGGTTGGTCGGCAGTATGGTGTCCGGCGTCAGCTGTCCTGCGTCGGCAAAATAGAGCGTTCCGGCCTGCACATCGCTCTGACCGGAGGCAAGGATGTTGACGTCCGCCAGCTCGCAGTCGGAACGAATGTCGATGTACATGAGCATATGCGGCTGACTGGCCGAATGCAGCTTTGTGATCAGTTCGGAAAATTTCACGGTCGTGCCTCCTCGGATATACTAAAATTGTTAAAAAAATATTTAACTCAATTATACTACACGCAGGGGTGCGGGCGCAACTGCCGCCGTTGTGCTGTGTGACAAAATGGCGGCAGGCCATTGTGCACGGTACACAACGGCGATCGTTTCGGCGTTGGGCAGGATCGTTGTGCACAGCGGCGGGATTGTCTGTCCCGCACAAAATCAAGCTTTTTTTGGTATTTCATGCATATGGAAATCCGCGAAACAGATGGTTAAAATATTTGCAAAGGCACGGATGCGGCGGCAGAATCCGCATCACCTGTCGTTCCTGCACAAGCAGACAGCATCGGTTTCGGAATCCTCCAAAGAAAGAGAAGAAACGCCTCATGAAGTACGAAAAACTGTTTCAGCCCGGAAAGATCGGGAACCTTGAGCTGCGCAACCGCGTCGTTATGACGGCCATGGGCGCGCTCATGGGCGACTGGAACGGCTGCACCACGCCGGAGCAGATCCGTTTCTATGAGGATCGCGCCAAGGGCGGCTGCGGCCTCATCATTCCGGAATTCACCTCCGTGGACGCCGACAGCGGCCATTGCAACCCCATCCAGCTCGGCATCTATGACAGCCGGCAGATCAAGAGCTTCCAGCTCATCTGCGAGGCGGTGCATCGCCACGGCGCGAAGATCTTCATCCAGTTGCATCACGGCGGCCGCGAGGCGCCCCCGGCCTGCAATGGCGGCCGTCAGGCCATGGCTCCGAGTGTGGAGCTCAACTCCGTCGTCGGCCGCGCGACCATTCTGCCGCGCGAGATGACCATTGAGGACATTGACAATCTGGTCGAGAAGTACGTGCAGGCGGCGGTCAACTCCGAGCTGGCCGGCGCCGACGGTGTCGAGGTCCACGCGGCGCACGGCTATCTCGTGCAGCAGTTTTTGAGCCCTTACACCAACAAGCGCACCGACGAATACGGCGGAAGCATGGAAAACCGCTGCCGCTTCCTCGTGCGTATCCTCACCGGCATCCGCGCTGCTGTCAGCCGTGATTTCGTCGTCGGCGCGCGCATCAACGGCAACGACTTCGTCGAGGGCGGCAACGATCTCGCCGCCTGCACCGAGATCGCCAAATATCTCGAGCCGTATGTGGATTACTTCAATGTCTCCTGCGGCGTGTATGCCAGCGCACCGACCATGATCGAGCCGTGCTACAGCCCCGAGGGTTGGAGAAAGGATCTGGCCAAGACCATCAAGGCCGCCGTGCACGTGCCTGTCATCGCCGTCAACACCATCAAGCACCCCGAGACGGCCGAGCGCTTCCTGCAGGAGGGCGTGAGTGACTTTGTCGGCATGTCCCGTATGCAGCTGGCCGATCCCGAGATGGTCAAAAAGGCCATGGCCGGCCGTGAGGATCTCATCCGCAAGTGCCTCGGCTGCATGAACTGCAACAAGTCCGTCGTCGCGGGCAAGAACCTGCACTGCGCCATCAACCCCGTCACCGGCCGCGCCACGGTCTACGGCGACGAGAACCTGGTCAAGACCGGCGCCGGCCGCACGGTCGCGGTCGTGGGCGGCGGCCCCGGCGGTATGCAGGCTGCGCTCCTGCTGAAAAAGCGCGGTTATTACCCGGTCATTTTCGAGAGCCGCGACCATCTCGGCGGCAGCGCCGTGCTGGCCTCGAAAGCGCCGTGCAAGGGTATGGTGGCCGAGCTCATCGAGACCATGAAGGCCGAGATGAAGGAGTACCACATCGAGGTGCGCCTGAACACGCCCGCCACGGTCGAGACGCTGCGCGCGCTCGATCCCTACGGCGTCGTCGTCGCCTGCGGCGGCGATCAGATCGTGCCGAACATTCCCGGTGTGGACCGCAGCAACGTTTACTATATCGAGGATGTGCTTTTGCGCCGCGTCTCCTTCGAGGGCAAGAACATCGCCGTCATCGGCGGCGGCCATGTCGGCCTTGAGGTCGCGCACTTCCTGTGCGACAACAACAAGGTTACGGTCGTCGAGATGCAGAAGGAGGTCGGTGTCACGATCTACCGCACCGCGCGCTACAAGCTGCTGTCCCTGCTCGCCGAGAGCGGCGTGGAGGTCCTGACCGAGCACGCCATTGCCGGCGTGACCGACGGCGCGGTCGAGCTCAGGAAGACCGACACCGGCGAGACCGTCACCCGTCCGGCCGATATCGTCATCATGGCGCTCGGCAATCGCCCCGACAAGAGCTACGAGCAGCAGCTCAAGGATGCGTTCGACAAGGTCGTCTTTGTCGGCGACGCCAACAAGGGCGGCACGATGGCCGATGCCACGCTCAGCGCCTACGAAAACTGCTGGTTCTTCTAAACCATACTGAATTTTTTATAAAAGGAAGGCTTTATTATGAAAAACAATCTGTTTGATCTTTCCGGCCAGATCGCGTTCTGCTGCGGCGGTTCCTCCGGTCTCGGCCTTCAGTTCGCCAAGGCGATGGCCAACGCGGGCGCAGACATCGCGCTCGTCGCCCGCCGCACCGACCGTCTGGATGAAAACGCCAGGGAGATCGAGGCGGAATACGGCGTCAAGGTCTATCCGCATTACATGGATCTGCAGGATTCCAAGAGCATCACGGACTGCGTCAGCGACGTCGTCGCGCATTTTGGCAAGATCGACATTCTGGTCAATGCCGCCGGTATTCCGGGCGGCGGTGACCCGGCCACGCTCACGGACGAGTACTGGCTCAACGTCATCAACACCGACCTCAACGGTCAGTTCTTCACCTGCCGCGAGGTCGTGCGCCAGTCCATGAAGCCCAATCAGTACGGCCGCATCATCATGGTCTCGTCCATCCACGGCGTCTGCGGCCGCAAGGGCGTGGACACGGCGCCGTATGCGGCGGCCAAGGGCGGCATCGTCAACCTGACGCGCTCGCTCGGCAACTCCTGGGCGCGCGACGGCATCACCGTCAACTGCATCTGCCCGGGCTACTTCCCGACGGAAATGACCGCGGCCTACATCGACGCGCCCTTCTTCCATCAGGCGCACCTCGAGTGCTGCCCCATGGAGCGCCACGGCAAGACCGGCGAAATGGACGGCCTGTGCACGTACTTCGCCTCCCCGGCCTGCAGCTACACGACCGGCCAGATCGTGTGCGTGGACGGCGGCTGGAGCGCCATCTGATCTCTGCCTGATCCGGCTTTCGCCGCGGCGCATAGCGGCGAAGCCGTTCCTCTCCGCGTCGGGCGGCTGTGTATGCCCGGCCGCCCGGCGCGTCATGTTTCCCGTATCACCATGCGCATTTCTTCCTTTCATTTTCCCCCCCACTCCATGGCATACGCCCCTTCTTTTTTCTTTGCGCGGCAGCAGTTTTTGCTGCCGCGCAAAGCGTTTTGGGGCATTGCGTGCGCGCTTGCGCTGCGCGGCGATTTGTGCTATCCTGCGCGTGAGGTGATACGATGAAAATTCTCATGATCAACGGCAGCCCGCATCCGCGCGGCTGCACATACACCGCCCTGCACGAAATGGAGCGGGTGCTGCGCGCAGCCGGTGCCGAGGTGCAGATCCTGACCGTCGGTGCCGAGCAGATGGGCGGCTGCGTGGCCTGCGGCGGCTGCCGTGCGACCGGGCGCTGCGTGCGCGGCGGACTGGTGAACGATGCCATCGACGCGATGGAGACGGCCGATGCGCTCGTGCTCGCGTCCCCGGTGCACTATGCCGGGATCTCCGGCGCGATGTCGGCCTTTTGCGACCGGCTGTTTTATGCCTCCGACGGCTGGGCAAACAAGCCTTGCGCGTGCGTCGTCTCGGCGCGCCGCGCGGGCACGACGGCGGCGCTCGATCAGCTGGTCAAGTACCCGATGATCTCGAACATGCCGGTCGTCTCATCGCAGTACTGGCCGATGGTGCACGGTGCGTGCCCGGAGGACGCCGCGCAGGATGCGGAAGGGCTGCAGACCATGCGCCAGCTCGCGCGCAACCTGCTCTGGCTGGTGCGGTGCATCGCCGCCGGTGACGCGGCAGGCGTTGCGCGCCCGGAGACGGAAGCGCGCACATTCACCAATTTCATCCGCTGATTTTCGGCAGTATGACGAAAGACCAGCCGCCGCAGGCGATGCCTGCGGCGGCTGGTCTCGTATCCGGGGCGGCGGCTCAGCCGTGCTTTTTCACCCGGCGCTTGCCGGTCATGTGCTCGACAGTCAGGCACAGCACGGTCGTGCGCGGGATGACCGCCGTGGAAAACGGGAAGTCCGGCGCGCGGTACTGCGCCATGAGCACGCGCAGCGCGCGCTCCTTGTCGGCATCCGGCACGACGGCAATGCGCCCCTGACCGATGACGCTCTCATACGTCATGGTGCAGTTGCCGTGCTCGTCGTCGAGGATGAGCTCGTGCCCGCGGTCCATCTCGAACGATGCGTTCGGGTTTCTGGCGATGAGGTCATACTTTGTGCCGGTATCCGCACCGTGAAAGTACAGCCGGACGGTCCCGCCGTCGGCCTCAAGGCCGAAGTTCAGCGGCAGGATGTAGGGATACGGTTCGTCGTGCAATGCGAGGCGGCACACGTCGCACCCGCGCATGACGGCGATGAGCTCGTCAAAATCTGTGATCTCGCGATCTGCTCTGCGCATGAAAATGCTCCTTTCCGATCAGCCGATGGGTGTGCCGAGGCGCACCAGCACGTCCTGAAAATACTCCGGCAGCGGGCAGGTGAACGTCACAAGCTCGCCCGTGCGCGGGTGGATGAATCGCAGCGCGCGCGCGTGCAGGCACTGTCCGCTCAGCCCCTTTTCCGGGCGCTTATGCCCGTAGACAAGGTCGCCGAGCAGGGGATGACCGATGTGCGCCATGTGCACGCGGATCTGGTGCGTGCGGCCGGTCTCCAGCTCGCAGCGGATGTGCGTGTAGCCGTTGTAGCGCGCGATGACCGACCAGTGCGTGACGGCGCGGCGGGCGTTTTTTTGCGTCACGGCCATGCGCTTGCGGTCTGTCGGGTGGCGGCCGATGGGCGCGTCCACCGTGCCGGCATCGTCGCGCAGATTGCCGCAGACGACGGCCTCATACGTGCGCGCCATCGTGTGGTCGGCCAGCTGCGCTGAGAGCGCGAGGTGCGCGAAGTCGTTCTTCGCCGCGACGAGCAGCCCCGACGTGTCCTTGTCGATGCGGTGCACGATGCCCGGCCGCCGCTCGCCGCCGACGCCGGAGAGACTCTCCCCGCAGTGGGCGAGCAGGGCGTTGACGAGCGTGCCGTCCTCGTGACCGGGCGCTGGATGCACGACCATGCCGCGCGGCTTGTTGACGACGATGAGGTCCGCATCCTCGTACACCACGTCCAGCGGCAGATCCTGCGCCACGAGCTCCGAGGGCGCGGCATCCGGCAGCGTCACGACAAACGTGTCGCCGGGGACGGTTCTGTAGTTTTTCTTCACGGGCGCGCCGTCTTTTGTCACCGCGCCCTGCGCGAGCAGCCGCTGGGCGGCGCTGCGCGTGAGCCCGGGCAAAGAGCGCGCGAGGAGAGCGTCGATCCGCTCGGCGCTCTCCTGTGTTTGAATCGTTCGTTGTTCCATTAGAAATCCGAAAACTCCGCTAAAATGTCGTCGAGCGAATAGTGCTCGCCGTCCGCCGGGGCGGTGTCTTTTTCCTTGTCGCTGTCCGCGACTTCCGGTTCGGCCGGCGCGGCAGGCGCTGCCGGGGCCTTTTTCGGCGCGGACGGCGCTGCCGGTGTCACCGGCTGCGCCTGCACGGGCGCGCGATCCCACGCCGCGAACGGGTCGTCCTTCGCCGGGGCGGGGGACACGGGCTGCGCGGCGGGCTTTTTCGGCGCAGCGGGCTGCTGTTTCCGTGCGGGCAGATGCAGCTTGTGCGCACGCGCAGGGGCGTCCGGGTGCTGACGGGACTTGCGCGCCTTCTTCGGCGCGGGCTCGCCCTCCTCGCTGCCGTCGCCCCGGTAGAAGATGACGTGCAGGCACAGCGTGATGCCGGCCACGACGATGAACACGTCCGCCAGATTGAACACGGCAAAGCGCACGAAGAGGAAATTGAACATGTCCACGACGTAGCCGCTGAGGATGCGGTCGATGCAGTTGCCGACCGCACCGGCGAGCACCAGCACGACCGACCAGCGGCCGACCTTGCCGTGCACGACGTTGCGCCGCAGGCAGAACACCGCGATGGCGGCGAACACGAGCGTGAAGATGATGAAGATCCAGTGCGGCGCGTGCTCGAGCATGCTGAACGCGGCGCCGTTGTTGTGGATGTTCGTCAGCTCCAGCACGCCCGGGATGAGCGTGACGTGCCCGGTGTCGAGCGCGATGTTGACGGTGACCCAGTATTTGAGCCCTTGGTCAGCGATGAGGATCAGGATGGCTACGATGGCATACCACATAGCGGTTCCTCGCTTTCGGATCAGGATTTTGGGATCGGGTGATTACTCCGCCTGCTGCGCGGCCACGACCGCAGCGCAGCGCGGGCACAGACCGGTCTCGGGGTCGGCCTGCTCGGAGTGCATCCAGCAGCGCGGGCACTTGGTGCCGGGCGCGTTGCGCACGGAGATGTGCAGGCCGGGGAAGTTCGTGCCGGTGCCGGTGACGGCGTCGGCCGGCACGTCGCCGCCGATGAGCGCCTGCGATACGATCAGCAGCTCCGGCAGGTTCATGCTCTGCACGTCGTCGAGCGCGGCCTTGGCGGCGTCATCGTCGGCGCGCAGCGTCACGGCTGCCTCGAGCGGCTTGCCGATGCGCTTTTCGGCGCGGGCGGCCTCGAGCACACCGTTGACGTCCGAGCGCACGCGGATCAGCTGATCCCACCGGGCGAGCTCGCTCTCGCTGAGCGCGTAGGCGTCGAACGGCTGGTTCATGACGTTGAGCAGCACGTTGCGCGCGTCGTCCTCGGCGCGGTGCGGCATGGCCAGCCAGATCTCGTCGCAGGTGAAGGCGAGGATCGGCGCGAACATCTTCGTCATGCTGTCGAGGATGAGGAACAGGGCTGTCTGCGCGCTGCGGCGCTCGAGTCCGTTGCGCTTGTCGCAGTAGAGGCGGTCCTTGATGATGTCGAGATAGAAGCTCGAGAGCTCCACGACGCAGAAGTCGTTGATCGCGTGCGAGATCACGTGGAACTCGTAGTTGTCGTATGCCTTGGCCACGCGGCGGATGAGGTCGTTGAGCTTCGTGATCGCCCAGCGGTCGAGCGGGAGCATATCCTCCGGCGCGACGAGGTGCGCGGCGTCAAAGCCGTCGAGGTTGCCGAGGCAGTAGCGCGCGGTGTTGCGGAACTTGAGGTAGTTTTGCGTCAGCTGCTTGAAGATCTCCTTGGAGCAGCGCATATCGGCGTGGTAGTCGGCGCTGCCCGCCCAGAGGCGCAGCATATCGGCGCCGAACTCGTTGATGATCTCGGCCGGGTCCATGCCGTTGCCGAGGGACTTGTGCATGGCGCGGCCTTCGCCGTCGACCGTCCAGCCGTGGGTCAGGCACTCGCGGTACGGAGCGCCCTTGCCGAGCGCGCCGACGGCCACGAGCAGCGACGACTGGAACCAGCCGCGGTACTGGTCGCCACCCTCGATATACATATCCGCCGGCCAGAAGCCCTGGTCGCGCTGCATGGCGGCGACGTGGGTGGAGCCGGAGTCGAACCAGCCGTCGAGCGTGTCGGTCTCCTGCGTGAAGTGCTTGCCGCCGCAGTGCGGGCAGGTGAAGCCCTCGGGCAGGATGTCGGCCGCCGGGCGGTCGAACCAGGCGTTGCTGCCTTCCTTTTCGAACAGCTGCGCGACGGCCTCAATGCTCTCCTCGGTGCAGACGGGCTTGTGGCAGTCGTCGCAATAGAACACCGGGATCGGCAGACCCCAGCGGCGCTGACGGGAGATGCACCAGTCGGCGCGCTCGCGGATCATGGCGGCCATGCGCTCCTTGCCCCAGCTCGGGAGCCAGCGCACGTTCTCGCACGCGGCGACGGCCTCCTCCTTGAACGAATCGACGGAGCAGAACCACTGCGGCGTGGCGCGGAAGATGATCGGGCTCTTGCAGCGCCAGCAGTGCGGATAGCTGTGCACGATGTCCTCGGATGCGAAGAGCGAGCCGGCCGCCTTCATGTCTGCGAGGATGACGGGGTTCGATTCCTCCGTGGACATGCCGGCGTACTTGCCGGCGTAGTCGGTGTGGCGGCCCTGATCGTCCACGGGCACGACCATGTCCATGCCGTAGCGCTTGCAGGTCAGGTAGTCGTCCGCGCCGAAGCCGGGCGCAGTGTGCACGCAGCCCGTGCCGGAATCCATGGTGACGTAATCCGCCAGCACCAGGCGCGAGGTCTTGGGCAGGAACGGATGGTCGGCGAGCATGTTCTCAAAGAATTCGCCCGGGTGCTGCTCGAGCACCTCGTAGCTGTCAAAGCCGCCGATGTGCATGACCTTCTCGGTCAGCGCGTCGGCCATGACGTACACCTCACCGTTGGGCGCCTGGACGAGGTTGTACAGCTCGCGCGGGTTGAGCGCGATGGCGAGGTTGCCGGGCAGGGTCCAGATCGTGGTCGTCCAGATGACGAAAAAGAGCTTGCTGTGGTCGACATTCGGCAGCTTGCCGAGGTCGTCGTGCATCGGGAACTTCACGTACACGGTCGTGCACGGATCGTCCTGATACTCGATCTCCGCCTCGGCGAGGGCGGTCTCGTCGTGGGCGCACCAGTACACCGGCTTGAGCCCCTTGTAGATGTGGCCGTTGCGGTACATCTTGCCGAACACGCGCACCTCTTCGGCCTCAAAGCCCTTGTTCATGGTCTTGTAGGGGTGCTCCCAGTCGGCGACGACGCCCATGCGCTTGAAGCCGTCCATCTGGCGGTCGATGTATTTCTGCGCATAGTCATGGCAGGCGCTGCGGAAGTCGGCGATGCTCATGGCCTTGTGGTTGAGCTTCTGCTCCTTGATGATGGCGCTCTCGATGGGCATGCCGTGGTTGTCCCAGCCGGGGATGTAGGGCGTGTAGTAGCCGCGCATGGCGTAGGAGCGGACGATGAAGTCCTTGAGCGCCTTGTTGAGCGCGTGGCCCATGTGGATGTTGCCGTTGGAGAACGGAGGGCCGTCGTGCAGGCTGAAGCGCGGCTTGCCGTCGTTCTTTTTGAGCATTTCGTTATACAGATCCATGTCGTTCCAGCGGCGGAGCATATCGGGCTCACGCTTGGCGAGGCCGGCGCGCATGGGGAAGTCTGTTTTTGGCAGGTTGATCGTGGCGTTGAAATCGTTCTTGGACATGGTAAAAATCGTTCTCCTCTCAGAGTAGTTTTCCGTTAAAATTGTGCAGGGCGGTACGGCACCGGCCGTCCCGCCCTGGTTGATTGCTGTTCACTCAGCTGTTGTGCAGAAAGTGATAGAGCTGCGTGGCGTCATCTGCTGCACTGTCGGCCGCGGCATCGTCAGCTTCCACGGGCTGCGCCTCCACGGGGGCGGCGGACACGGTTTCTGCTGCGTACACGGGCTCTGCCTGCACAGGCTGCTCGGCGGCCGGAGCTTCCGGCTGCGCGGCAGGCACAGGCTCGGCAGGTGCGGCGGACACAGGCTCGGCAGGTGCGGCGCTCGCGGTCGGGCGCGGCGCGGACGCTGCCTTCGACCCGGCGACACCGTCGAGATACTCGAGCTGCGTCAGGCACAGATTGCGCACATCTTCCAGGAATTTTGCGCAGGAGGTCTTTGCGTTGAGGAGCTTGGCTTCCTCGTTGGCGGTTTCGTGCTGAAGGCCGCCAAGTATTCGGTCGGACGTGTTCTTGGCCTCGCTGAGCATCTTGTCAGCGCGGGCCTGGGCATCGTCCTCTATCTGCTTGCCGACCTTCTGGGCCGACAGTATGGCCAGACGCATGGCGTCTTCACTGGCGCGGTACTCTTCTATCTTATCGACCAGCACCTTCATCTTGCCTTTGAGCACAGCGATTTCCTTCTGCGCGTTGGCAAGCTCGGTGGCCACTTCTTCCTGATAGTTCTGCACAGCGGCCATGTCGTAACCGCCGAACATCGCTTTTTCAAAGGTTTTTTCCCGAATATCCTGAGGAGTCATGTTGGAAAGTCCTCCATTCTTTCTAATGGTATACTACTCGCGGGGCTGTCAGGGACAGTATGCCCGAATGTTACAGGTGAAACTCGCCCGACTCCATGTCGTCGAGCTGGTCGCCCATGAGGTCAACGTTGAACGGCGTGATGATATACGTTGCGCTGGCGACGCGGCGGATCTTGCCGTCCTGCGCGTAGGCGACGCCGGACAGAAAGTCGATCAGCCGGCGGGCGACCGCCGGATCGGTCTTTTCCAGGTTGAGGAGCACGGCGCGGCGATCGCGCAGATGCTCCGCGATCTCGGACGCGGCCTCAAACTGCTTCGGCGCAGCGACCACGACCTTGAGCTGGCCGCCGCCGTTGTTGAGATTGACGACCTTGTCGGCCGCGCGGCTGTCGCCTCTCGGCGCATAGCTCGGCGCGGGGCGCTCCGATTCCGACGGCTCGTCGTGCACGAAGGCGCTCCTTTTCGGTGCGGGCGCCGGGCGGCGGGCCGCAGCCGGACGCGCCTGCG
>ERZ857785.2073-NODE-2073-length-18870-cov-3.028647_pt1 | contig 18870 bp, 17 predicted proteins | sample MGYA00519763_ERZ857785 | MGnify/ENA primary metagenome ERZ857785 (study PRJEB31778, sample SAMEA3449365) | human gut metagenome | biome: human gut; feature: human-associated habitat; material: faeces | place: United Kingdom | collected 2010/2012 ...
CAAAGGAGTATCTATTATGAACGCTGTTGGTATTGATGTTTCTAAAGGAAAAAGCACTGTCACTATCCGAAGACCGGGAGATGTGGTTATTATGCCCCCCTGCGATATCCCGCACACTCGGTCTGCCATAAACTGCCTGATCGAACACCTTCAAAGCCTTGATGGTGAAACTAAAGTCTGTATGGAGCACACCGGCAGATACTATGAACCTGTTGCCACATGGCTTTCTGACGCTGGCATCTTTATCAGTGCCGTAAATCCTATCCTCATCAGGAATTTTGGTGATGATTCCCTCCGTACTCCCAAGACAGACAAAGCAGATTCTAAAAAAATAGCACGTTATACTCTTGACCGTTGGGCAAAATTGAAGCAATATGGAAACATGGATAAAACACGCAATCAATTAAAAACCATGAACCGGCAGTTCGGCTTCTATATGGCTCAGAAAACTGCTATGAAAAACAATCTTATTTCCCTTCTTGACCAGACTTATCCGGGAGCAAATGATTTCTTTGACAGCCCTGTCCGCAGCGACGGCAGCCAGAAATGGGTGGATTTTGTCCATACCTACTGGCATGTGGATTGTGTCCGCTCTAAATCACTAAACGCTTTTACAGAGCATTATCAGAGCTGGTGCAAACGCAAGGGCTATAACTTCAGTGCAGATAAAGCTGAAAAAATCTATCATCTTTCTTCTGACCTGATTGCCGTATTCCCAAAGGATGACATAACAAAAATGCTGATACGACAGGCTGTAGCATTGCTGAATACTGCATCTGAAACCGTGGAATCCCTTCGTCTGAAAATGAATGAGGTTGCTTCCACACTGCCGGAATATCCGGTTGTCATAGACATGAACGGTGTAGGTTCCACACTTGGTCCTCAGCTTATGGCTGAGATTGGGGATGTTACCCGCTTTACCCACCGCGAAGCCCTTACCGCCTTTGCAGGCGTTGACCCCGGAAAGAATGATTCCGGACAGCATGTTCAGAAAAGTGTACGAACATCAAAGAAAGGTTCTCCGTACTTGCGAAAAGCTCTATTTCAAGTTATGGACAGTCTTATCAAACGCTCGCCGGTTGATGATCCTGTTTATGCCTTTATGGATAAAAAGCGGACACAGGGCAAACCTTATTACGTTTACATGACTGCCGGGGCAAATAAGTTTCTCCGTATTTATTACGGACGGGTAAAAGAATATCTTTCCGCTTTGCCGGAAAACGAAAAAATCTAATATCTTTCTCAGTCTCATATCAGACCAGCGCACTGCGGTGGTCTTGTTTTTGTGCTTTTCATTCAACCTGTATAAAATTTTCAAAGTTCATCAATTTCTGCTTGACTTTTTATTTGCAGACTTGTTTTTCATTTTTATTGTGTTGTTAAACTCTCATCAGCAAGGGATATAACACGTATGAATAATAATCTTAAAGGAGGGACCAGATGTCATAAATAATATTAATATTAAACCAAAATATGCTGTCTTTGATAGAAAGTATTGAAGAATAACCGTTCGGTGTATTTACGAATTTACGGTTAAAAAGTATGGCATAAGGCGTATAAGCTCCTACTCAAACTTTTATGGATGTGTTATTGAATACAAATCATATAAATCGAAAGTAAAAAACACACGGTATCCAAGATATAAGAATTTTCCTGACGAGCAAAGATAGGCCGGAAAAACAGATATTTCAATTATAAACAGGTATGGTGAAAGGATGCTGTTGAAGCTAAGAATAAATACCCATCAAAGAGACAGGAATATTACCCATTGCTATACATATAAATAAAATGATTGCATATATACTGAAAAAGGCAGTTGCCATTCATGCTATTAAACAAAAATCAATAGTTGTATTATTTCCCTGCATTTAAACTAATTCTATAATAGCGCCTGTGTACATTCGATGGTCTTTACTTTCCCCGCAACTTCCTGCAATACTCGCTCGAGCTCATTCTTTCTATATAACTCTTGTAATATGCCATCAAGTTCTCCCATGTTTCACCTTATACGCAATCCAGTATATTACACCACCGATAAGCCCTCCAAGTGTATTGTAAAACAGATCTGATAATTGCCATGTTCCTAAACGAAGGAACAGCTGAAGCATTTCGATAGTAAAAGAAAACATAAATGTAATCTTTGTGGATTGCCACAGCACCTTTCCCAGCTTCACTTCACTGAAAAGTCTTTCCCTGTGACTCCATAACAACAAGACTGTGAACGGAATGAACAGTGCCATATTTTCCGGCACTTCGGTCGTCAACACCGTTTCTCCGTTACTTTCTTTATACAATCCCCAGATACCAATCACATTACTTACAGGATTTTCCCACATATTACGGTTCAACAAAGTCTTGAATAAAATCATCACTGTGTAAAACACCAGAAAAAACATTTTACGAAACTCTTTTTCAGTTTTGAACCAAACGATCCATTGTTTCGTGGCCATCTTAATACTAGAATACTGTTTGTAAGTGAACATAAAAAACACAGCAAGAAGAATTGAAAACAAAAACGGCTGATAAAGAGCAATGAGTATATCAGTTATGATTGTTTTTACTATCTCAATTACATTTAGCCCTCCCTTACAGTTTTATAATCTCTCGGAATCTCTAAGCTAGCAAACACAAATCTTTCAAATTCCTTTATTTTTAAAATCCCCCACTTTTTATCAAAAATACTTGACAAAACAATCAAAAAATGTGGCGCTTCGCGCCTCTTAATTAATAAGAACCGTCCACTTTGCGGCGGTGCAAAACTTTGATTGGAGGCGATTGTATGTTACCTATTAACTGCGACAGAAAACGTTGTTGTTGAAAATCTTCGTAAATATTATCCTAATACGGATGCTCTTGCACGTTCTACATGGGATATCATTGAACGCTTTTGGAATCTTGATTTATCTTTCACTGATTCATTTATAGCTGATAAATATTCTAAATTCGGTCCTGTTCCAAGAATGAACTGCTCCCCGTCAAGTAGACAATTGAAAAAATATAAATTTTTCCTGCAAGTAGAGTGAAAACTACTGGCAGTTTTTATGCTGCCTGCAAGTATATTTCGTGTTTTTCCATAGGGGGGGTAAAATTCCTAGATTTCTTTGTAAGCGTTTGTTGTTGTAGTAATATATATAATCCTCGATCATTTTTATAAGTGTTGTTTTATCAGTGAATCGTTTTCCATAGTAACATTCTCTCTTTAAAATTCCCCAAAATCCTTCCATTGGACCATTGTCAATACATTTCGCTACTCTTGACATACTTTGTACCATGCCGGCAGCTTCAATCTTTGCATGAAATCCCCGGTTTGTATACTGAAATCCTCTATCGCTATGAAATAAAGGATGAGCATCCGGATTTTCAGCTACTGCATCATCGAAATTACTGAATACGAGATAGTTGTTGTTAGAGTCTCCAATAGTGTAAGCTACAATTCTCCGGTCATATAAATCTAGAATTGCACTCAGATAAACCTTGTGTTTCTCAATCCCAATATAATAATGGAATTCTGTCACATCCGTGAGCCATTTTTCATTCGGTGCATCAGCAGTAAACTCTCGATTAAGTATATTTTCAGCTATATATTTTGGATGATTGTCTCGTGCATCCATTGTTAGCATACTTAATAGTTGATTTAATGTTCAGTTTGCGACAAATACGCAACACACGTTTATCATTAACGTAAATATCATGATAGCGTTCCAATTCATCCCTGATTCTGCGATATCCTTTGTCTGGTGACTCTGTATGTATTTTTTCAATTTCATTTGCAATGCGTTTGTTCATTCGTTCATTTTCTGGAATTTCTCTATGTAACCATTTATAGTAAGCTGCTCTGGAAACTTTACCAAGTTTCCAGAGGTCAGTGATAGGATAATGATGTTCTTCATGCTCTTCTTTAATTACCTGATATGTATGTTCGTGACGGATCAGGCTTAGCCCCGCCTCCTCTCTATCTCCTCGAGTTTTTTTAAGAAAGAAGCCTCCATTTCTGCATGTTCTTTTTCCGCTCTTAAAATTTTAACTTCAGCACGTAACTGTTCTAATTCCGTCATCTCATCAGGATTTTTTCGTTTTCCACAATTGTCTCTTAAAGCTTCCATTCCGTCAGATTCGTATTTAATGGTATAACTACGTGCTTGCTGATAAGATACCTGATATTCCTCCGATGCTGCAACATAATTATGGTCATGTGCGATACAATACTGTACTATTTCAATTTGCTCTTCAAATGTAGTTTTTCTTCCTTTGGTCATGATAATATGTCCTCCTGTTCCAGAAGATTTTAATTCCTCATGACCATTATACTTCTTTATCCAGTTTTGTAACTTACCTTTTGAACGAATTCCGTATTTTTTACAAATATCATCTTGAGAACCACGACCTGCTAAATAATCCGAAACAGATTCATAATTACGAATCTATTGTTGCATAGAAGCCATGCTGACATCAAACATAGGTGCAATTCGGTGTTAACTTTCTTTTCCATTCAGATAGAGATTTACAGCGTATATCTTATCTTCAACAGATACCTTTCTTTTAGACATAAAATATGCTCCCTCCTAAGTAACAAGTTTTTATTATTTCACTTGTCTACCTAGAAAGGAGCATATCACTTTGTACAACAGTCCCTTTTCTTTTTCTAAACAATTATTTTTAACAGAGCAAATTTTTCAAAAAAATACTCCTGTTATGCTTGTTTTCTCATTGAATCAAGAAGTTTAAAAAGCGTGTCCTCAAATGAATACACAGGTTTCCAGCCCAGATTTTCCAGCTTGTTAGCATCCATTACCGTACAGCCTTCTTTCCTGAAACCTAAAGCCTTAACATCCTCTGCAATATCAAATATGAGTTCAACCTGATTTCCCGAAATATCAATCATTTTAGCAGCAATGTCTTTTATAGAAATAGCATTGTCCATATTTGTAATATTATATGCATTGCAGTTTTCTCCATTAACCATAATATAAAGAAATGCTGATGCAGCATCATCTGCATCAAGATAATTTCTTACAGTCCCTCCTGTAGACTTTAATACAATGTTACTTCCTTCAACTATACAACGCGCAAATTCAGCAAAGAACCTTGGGTCGTTATATGAAACACCCGTTCCAAACGTAGACGTCAGCCTTCCGCTATAGAAGTTAATACCATACTTTGCAGAATATGCAACGCCTAAAGATTCGCAAAGACGTTTAACCTCTGCATAGCTATTTCTAAGTACAAGCGGGTCAAGATTACAGACATAATTTTCAGGAATTAAGTCTTTACTGTTTACTCCGCCATAAATCTCATATGTAGAAACATAAACAAAGCCTTTACATCCACAACTAACACCATAGTCAAGCAATGTTCTTGTAACTGTAATTCCTGCATCAAAAATTTTAACCGGGTCTTTCAGATGCATTTTTGAGCCGCCTGATATACCTGCGCAATGTATTATATAATCTGCCTGATAACTGCATTCAAAGCAGCCCTCAGTATCAAATTTGACAAAGTTCAAATCTGACCTATCCAAATTTTCTGAAAAAACACCATTCTTTTTGTCTTCATTTCGATAAAGAGCTATAATATTTGTTTCAGCATCAAAATTATTATTCAAATCAAGCAAATAAGATACAATTCTTGAACCTATTAATCCGGTAGCACCGCTAACCATTATTACTTTCCCACATAATTTCTCTGCAAGATATTTTTTTTGTGTTAATAAAAGTTCTTTATTCATTTTTCCTCCATATAATGAAATTAATATTATTCATTTTTAACTTTAACTAAAGAATTATTCTTCATTCTTTTTTTCCTTATTGAATATAAACTCCAAAAATTCAATATCTTTTAAAGTTGTAATCTTCATATTATTTACGCTTCCCATAGAAATACGTACATCAATATTTCTGTTAATAAATAACTGTGATGTTCCTGTCATGGAAAGCAGCTCGTCTTCTGTATATGAATTAATTACCTCATACATAAAATCCATACGGCATCCCTGAGGAGTCTGTCCTAAATATAATGTTTTACGGTCGTAGGTTGAGGTTAAATATCCTTCCTTAAGCGCTGCATAAGTAGTATCTGCACTCGGAATAGACGCCATTGCTACTTTTGACTCAAGTGTTTTCTCAATACAATCCTGAATTATTTCCTTCGTTACAAATGGACGTACTGCATCATGTGATAAAACAATATCCGTTTCATGAATACCATAAGTATCTCTGATGTCATAGATTACATTTAAGAATGACATCATACGTTCTTTACCACCAAGAACAATCTTAAAATTCTTAAGCGTAGCTTCATCATAATATTTCTTCAAAAGATTCTGAGTGTGCTCTTTCCACATCTCATTTACCGAAATATAAATAAAATCGCAAAGTTCTGATTCCAAAAAAGCATCTACTGTCTGAATAATAATTGGTTTACCACCAAATTCTAAAAACTGTTTAGGAACATTTGTTCCTACTCTTGTACCTTTACCACCTGCCAAAATTGCTGCAAAAATCATTTCTCTTCCTCCTAATTTTTTATTTTGTAAATTATTTAATACAAGGAATAAGGATGAAATTGATTTAATAATAAAACAATCTTAATATCCTTAAATCTCTTGTAATTTTATTAGTTTGTAGATTTCGCTAGTCCTTTACCTGCTAATACCGGGCAAATCTTACCGATTATATATGCCATTCCGACTGAATAAATTGTCAATACAGCCCAAAATATAATCAAAACAACCGGATTTGAATGCATACTTATGAAACTTTTAAACTGATATACTAAAGTACGATGCATAATAAACATTATCATTGAGTGCTGTCCCAAAATCACAAGAGCCTTATATATCAGTCTATCTTCAAGTATATCAGAAATTGCACTTGACAACAGAATAATTCCAATGCTGACAACTATTCCAACAATACCGTATAAAAACGTATTTCCTATAGAAAATGTTGCCATCTGCGGATAACCAATATCCGAATTTTTACCTTCAACAATACCTAGTAGTGATACAAAAAGCAAAATACATCCATATATAAACTTTCTATGTGTTTTGATATTTTCAATTCTAACTGCAGCTATAAGATTTCCCGCTAATATAAATGATGTTGCTAAAAATGTAACATCCATAGCCCAGGGAAGCCCTAATTTTGAACCGTTAACAGCAATCATATCATGGAACTGATTAGCCGCATATGCAAATAAAAGCATTATGGCTGCCGATGCTGCTATTATTTTTTTCTTTCCCATTGCAGCCTTAATAATGATACCGGAAATCACAACGCCAAAAAACATACTTGCCAAAAACCAAAGCATAGCGTTACTTCCCGCCCGTTGAAGGCTCTCATTTGAAGCATACATTATGTAAGCACAATTTTTAAATGAAAATGCCGAAAATATCATTGCCCATAACAAATATGGAAGTAAAATCGAATAAAACCTTTTCTTTAATAATAAAGAAAATTTAGATACCCGTAATGTCATTCCTGATACAATAAAAAATAACGGCATATGAAAACTGTATATTACAGATTTCAAAGGATTATTATCATCTGGAATAAGATGTCCTAATAACACCATTAAAATACCAATGCCCTTTGCGACATCTATATAATTAATCCTTTTAGATGCTATTTCAGGTTTTATGGTTTCCATATTTACTTTCCCCTCTTTTTTATTTGTAAATTTATTTCTTTTTAAAATTCTTAACCGTATTAAGAATATAGTAAAAAGCTTCCACTTTGAAAATCTTTGAACATACCAAATACACTATTGCTCCAACTACAATTTGCAGAATTAAGGTAAAAATATCTGCTAATCCTAAAAAAGAAATCGGATAAATTATTACAGCCATTAAACACGATAATATAATATACGTAAAAATATCCTTCAGCTGTTCAAAATAAGTGTATCCAAGCAGCTTCCAGTTTGGTGATGAATTCAATATTTGAGCAATAACATTATAAACCAGCAAGCTTGCAGCTATTGCAAATACACCAAAACGCATTGCAATCAAAAGAATTATCAATCCGATTGTCTTTTTAATAATTTCCAGCTTTAAAAATAAATCACTTCGTCCCATTGCTTTTATTGCATTAAGATTGGCCGTCTGTATAGGCTGAAAAGCAAATATAATACAAAAAATTCTTAAAAATGGAACGGAATCCAGCCATTTATCTGTAAGAAGCAAACTAATTACGGGTTCTGCAACAACAGCCAAGCCTATCATCATTGGCCACATAACATAGCTGCTCACTCTGATAGAACGTCTTGTCATTGTTTTTACTCTCTGTACATCGCTTTGTTCTTTTGACATAGCAGGAAGCAGCACACTATCAATTGATGAATTAATATTTGTAACTATCGTACTTGGAAAAGACCTGCCCTTATTGTAATAAGCCAGTTCCACAGATGAATACATTTTACCAATAATAAGCTGACGCAGGTTATCATAAACAGTATTAATTAATGATGATACGAGTAATTTCCAACCATAAGAAAATAATCCCTTGAGGCGTTTAAGTGAAAACGCTTTAATCGGACGCCATTTTACCATAATCCATAAAATGACAGTATCAACAAAAGTATTGAAAATTTGCTGCGCTACCAGCGCCCATACACCAAATCCCATAAACGCCATCAATATACCAAGCGCTGCCGCGCCTAATGTCCCTCCCAGCGTTGCAAAGAAAAAATTCTTAAACAACATATGACGGGAAACATATGCCTGCTGAACGTTTTTTACAGAAGAAATTATAATTGTTATTCCCAATACCCTTATCAAAGCTGTTAATTCCGTCTTTCTATAAAACATTGCTATTACAGGCGAAAACACAAAAAGCAAAGCATATATACCAAGGCATATAACAATGTTGAAATAAAAAACACTAGAAAAATCCAATTCATCCGCATCTTTTTTTTGAATTAATGCGTTTCCCATTCCGCTATCAACAAAGACTTTACTTATAGCGATAAAAACAGTAACCATTGCAATAAGTCCATAATCAGACGGGTCTAACAGTCTGGCAAGCACTATGGATACAATAAACGTCACGCCTTCTGCTCCACATCTTTCTGCAAACCGCCAAAAAAGCCCTGATATTGTTTTATCCTTAATCCCCTGATTATTTGCATTACTCATTTGACTACCTCTCTATTTTACCTTTCAAATCTCTGAAATCACAAAGTATATAATTCAGTATCTCCTCCCCTATATGACCTGCATTTTTAGGCATCAACTGTGCCACTGCATTTTGACGATTACTAAATTCCGCATCTTGTCCTGAATACAAACTTTCCATATGCATTACGATTTCATTCCATTCGTAAGCATGATATAGGGTTTTGTCCATTAACAATGCATCTGAATTGAATCCTTCAGCAGAATCACAATATATAATTGGTTTTCCCGTAACGAAATACTCCATAAGCAGTGATGAAAAATCTGATATCAAAGCATCTGCTTTGATAAGAGTTTCAATGTAGCTTTTTGTTTCATCTAAATACACATTAGAAGCGCTGTTTATCCGCGCTTTTAAATCTTCAACTTCCTGCTTCTGCATCATTCCGGTCTCTACAACAACTTTAAACATCAATGGATGAGGTCTGATAATCAGCTCTGCTTCCTGATGTTCCTTCATATATTCTAAAAACTTATCAATATATTTAAAAAAACTGCTGGACTTTTGATTTTCTGTTTTGTCTACAGTCCATCTTGGCAGCCATGCAAATGTCTTCACTTCTCCAACTGCTTCTTTTCCGCTGTAAGCAGTCAGCAAATCAAATCTTGGGAAACCTAAAAATACATATTTATTTGTATTTAACATCTTCTGTAATGCAAATCTTTTTTCGCATTCCAGAAGCCGAATTTTACTTGGCACAAAAGAAAGATATGCTGAAAGAGCGAATCCATAATTAAATGATGCGCTGAATAGTCCGTCTGTTGTCTGACTGTAAGCATATGGAATATAGCATATGTTTGAATACCCGCACACAACATTGCTTCTGTAACACTCCGGATACTGTGAATTATACGGTCTTGCATAAAATACATAATCCGGCTCAAACTCCTTCAAATCATACCATGACTGATGTTCACAATCATAAGCATTTACAGCCTCAATATTCTTCTCACAAAAAAAATCGTATGCCTCATTTCTTCCATCCAAACTGACAGTATATGTTGAAGAATAATTTACTTCTGCTTTTGGAACGCTCAGCAAAAGTGTCGGAATACCTGCTTTCCTGGCAGCTTCATAAACAGTATATATTGAATTCCATACCTCAGGAAATTGTATTATAAAAGCAACTTTCGGAAGAGTATGGTCATTTTTTCTTTTTTTAATATTTTTCTGCCCTTCACGATACTTCTTTATTACATCTCTGTATTTCCATTCTCCATATATGCAAGTAACAATTGAAGGTAAGATTTTTTTTAATTTGGTTTTAAACGTTCCCATTCTCTCACCTCATTTTCTAATGCTATACCAACTAAAACAGCCAGCCAGAAAAAATATGCCAAATTAATAGTTACTTCTACTGACGCCAAAAATGCAAGAACATACAACACAAATATTCCCGGTATTCCTGCTTTTCCTGACATTTCAGATTTATGCAACATGTGAATTACAACATAAATCAAAACAACCAAAATTACCGTTGCTGGCAAACCAACCTGAAGCACCCACTCAGCAATACCATTCTGTGTATTAGGAAAAGAGCCATATTGCATACATATTTCATAAGAACTTCCAAAACCATATCCTGTCCACAAACGTTTATACAATAATTCTGGAAGCTTATTGTAAATTCTTGTTCTTCCAGTCAATGTCAGACTTCTTCCCAAGGTATTAACAATAAAATCCTGAACTATTTCATTACTCAGCACTATTTCAAAAACATACATAAATGAACAGCATACAAGTAATATTGCGACATAGAAAAGCGGATTCATAATAAGCTTTCCGGTCATCTTATTGCTGAACAGAAAATACATAACTAAAAGGACCAACACTCCCACAATACCCGTTACACAATTAACTCTCGCTGCAATACCTATTGTTAAAACACTATAAAACAATAATATTACAGCATGCCCTTTTCTCCATTCCATAATTTTTCTCATCTTAAACAAGAAAAAAACAATTAAATAAATGTGCAGATATGACACTTTAAATTTATTACCAATTAAATAATAAGAATTAAAACGGTAAACCAGCGTTGGTGCAAACACTATAAGTAAGTCCGTCACTATTACAGTTGCAAGAGTAAGCTTGTAATATAAATTAAGCATTTCCGGAATTTTTTTACAGTATGCCAAATATTCCATTACCAGAAAAGTTAAAATTATTGATACTACAAACAAAGCCGCACTCTTAAAACTATCTCTGCTTGAAGTAAGACTTCGGGTAATCCATGAGTTATACAGTACCAAAAAACAGAACAATAACAAAACTATATTCAACAACATATACCTACGATTCAAAAAAACACGAATGCGTGTAGATAAATAAAGTGTAATGATAATTATTGATACATATTTTATAAAATTATATTGTGGAATATATGCGATATTTACAAAAACAAGAAAATATGTAAGTATCATAATTATCGAAAGTTTTGAAATTTTTATACGGTACATGTCTCTTCCTTTCCTGCAGCGTTAAAATTATGAATTTTTATGTGCTGCAAGTTTTTTCTTAAATTTCCTAACATACACGTCAAACCAATACAAATAAGGACATCCTACTGTAAGAATATTCATATCCCTTTTATTTTCCGGAATTTTTTTAGCCGGAACAAAACGGTCCGGCAGTATTTGTATAATTGATTTTTCTAACACAGACTGTTTCATACGCATTTTACGTAATTGTAAGTGCATGTAAATATAATTAGTATATTCAACCTTTTTTGTTTTTGAATCATATTCCGCTGCAATAATGTCACCATTTGTCCAATAATACCTGATACATTTAAATGGGTCCCATGTAAATTTTCTTTTCTCAGGATTATAATGAGACCGACGAAAACGTGCAAAATGACTTGTAACATTCACACTAATATCACCCTCATACACTTTGGCTCCATCTTCCAAAAAAATATGATGTACACTATTTCCTTTAATACCTTCATCAAATATAAAAATATCATCAGTGGTAAACGCTTCTTTATAAAGAAGCCTGCCTTGATACTCTTTCATAAACCGGCGATTATTTTCAGCAGTATTTTTATAAAGAGTAAGATGTCCTGCTGCAAACAGCTTATCATAATCTTGATTTATCAAAGGCAGCAGCATTTGATTTAAATTTCCAAATATTAAATCACAGTCACAATGCCCCCAATATTTATAATCTTGAATATACTCTTCAAACAAAAAACCATATGCCGGCTTGTAATCACATAATTTGTATGGATTATTTAAGCTAATCTTAAATCCAAACTTTTCTTCAGCTCTCTTTTTTATGCTGTCTAATTCTGACTTTATTACCTTTACATTCTTGGGATAATTATAATTAACATCGCTATCCGTAAATAGTAATAAATCAAACTCAGTATTATAAGAAAAAGAACGTAAGAATAGTGAAAAATAACTGTTGAATTTTCCAAAATAGGGAAGTATTAAAACACAGGTTTTATTCTTCATTAAAACAATACCTCATAAACTCTTGAAAACTGTCAAATTCCGGTGCATTGTGTTGCAGATAGTTATAAGACTGCTGTTCATTTTCACATAGCTTCATTTTACTACTAAAAATTGAATTCTCCATAACGGCATCCTTATCTGAAAAAACCATAAAATACTCATGAAAAATATGACTTTTCGGTTTTTTCCCATAGCATGCATAATATTCTTTTGCAAGCAATTTAGCTTCTTCTGCCTGCGCCGATTTCCTCTTACAGAAATATTCTTCTATATCCATAATTTTTCTTGCCGGATTTCCTGCATAAACTCCGTTATCTTCACAATTCCCGGTCACAACGCTTCCGGCTCCAATAACTACATTATTTCCTATTACAACATTTCTGGTAATAATGGTATTCATCCCAATAAAAACATTATTCCCTATACTGACTTTTCCACTGGCGCCAAATATCGCACCTCCTGAATTAGAATTTAATCCCTTTAATACAGACCAGGCATAATCATGCGTTAATATTTTTACACCCTCAGTAATACGTACATGATCCCCAATTGTAATCATCCAAGGATACTGTACATCAATAAATGTTTTTGCCGGAGAATATATTGTACAGTCTTGTCCAATACGAATCCCCTTTTTCCTCAGATAATCAATAAATGTTTCAGAAGACGCCTTTTCCCGATATACAATTTTCTTAATTATTTTCTTAAATCCCATTTTTACTCCTCAAATTTATATGCAGCAAAATTATGATTTGATATACGCTTATCTTCCGGAGGCAGTTTCATATAATCTCCATACAAACCTGTTAAATATTCATCATATTTTTCAGGAACAGAGTATTCTTTCCCCTCAAAACTTAAATATGTTGAACTTTCATATAATTCTCTCGGAATTTTACGATACTTATTTACAGCTGTGGTAACAACAGCTACATAATCACACAATTCGTATAAATAACTTTTAGCATTACGTCCAATCAATTTCAGCAGACGCTTATATCCAATGCATTTGCTGAAAATATATTTAATCTTAAAAATCAAATTCTTATGAGCTGCGCTTTTTTGAATCGAATATCCAAGCATATTATTATATTTCCACAGTTTATCCTGAAACCTTTTTCTCTCGGATTCATCATTTGGCAGTCCGTCAAGCGGGAATATATCAACAAATAAACCATAACCCGGATGCGGAATATCTTTTTCTATAAGTTCTGTTGTAGTGTCAACCATCTTAGCAAACGCATAGACATAATCTTCCGAAATTTCAAAAGCTTTTAACATAAATCTACCGTTTACATTTCTCATAATTTCAACTAATTTATCATAATCAGGCCGAGGCATATTAATATCAATATCGTCATCCCAAGGTATAAAACCGCCATGCCTGACTGCCCCTAATAATGTACCTCCTGCTAAAAAATACCTTAAATTATTTGCTTCACAAACTGAAACTATGTAATCCAAAATTTCTATTTCTATTTTTTTTACTTCTGCTAAGGATAACTCCTTCTTCATTAAAATATTCTCCTCCTAAAATATAAAACACAATATAAAATCAGTTTTTAATCACTATAATTTATTGCCACATTCCTTTCTTCTTAGCTTTTTGACGCATTCTGTTCATAATTATAGCAATACCATACCATTCTTTTTCTATCATCAAGTGAAAAATTCTTTGCTGAATAGGAAGCACGTCAATTGGATATCCTTCCCAATACTGCTTTATTTCTTCTGTATGCGCAAATTTTCGAATATGTTCTTTTTTCTTCTTAAATGAATCACCTGAATTATCTACAAGCCCTACATATGACCTGCAGTAATCTATTGCCATTCTTTTAACTCTCATCTTACAGTCTTCATCAGTTTCATTATTTGCCATATTTGAAAGCGTCATAAGAAATTTCTGATACCTAAGCAGTTTATTATCTGAAAAACTTTGTGTAATAGAAGGCTGGCCTTCTTTCCGATAGCAGTAATCTGTTCTATCAATAAATGTAATTGTCTTGGCACATTTGTATGCTGAAAGATTAAATATAGTATCTTCAGACAATATTTCCTCAAATAAAAGATTGTTATCTTCAATCATTTTTCTTCGATAGACAGCAATCCATACAGCCATAGGAAATGCTTCGACCACATCATCTTCCGTACTGTGTCCATACAAATTTTTTCTTACGCTTTCAATCTCCTGCTTAGTTCTTATCGTGGTTCCCGCTAATGGATGGATTTTGGTTTTTGTCACTCTTCCATTAGTAAATTCCTGATGTCCACTTACCGCAATATCAGCATTTTCTAAAACAGCGGCTTCATACAATCGCTCAAACATTTCCGGTTGTGTCCAGTCATCAGAATCAATAAAACCGATATATTCACCCGTAGCAACTGCCATTCCTGAATTTCTTGCCGGTCCCAGACCTGCGTTGGACTGATGTACAACCTTAATCCTTTTTTCATTCCTCAGATATTCATCTGCAATCTCCCCACTTTTATCAGGAGAACCATCATCCACTAATATAATCTCAATATCCTCTAATGTCTGATTCAAAAGACTGTCTACACAATTTTTTAAATACTTTTCAACATTATATATAGGTACAACAATACTTACCTTTGGCTTCATATTATCTCTCCGATTTTCATATAATAAGCTTCCAAAATATTATGAGCTGCTTTAATATCATAATGACTGTTTAGAATATCAGTATTAGTGGAACTTCTTTTTATTCCTTTATACTCTAAAATAGCGTCAGCCCATTCTGAAGGGCATTTATCAAAGCCAAGAAATCTGCTTTTTTCACTAAAGCATACTTCTTTTGGTATTTTGTCTGAAAAAATACAAGGCAAATCCGCAAATTGAGCTTCAATTCCTACAACCGGAATACCCTCAAATAAAGAAGGTAAAACAAACACATCCATTGCCTGATAAAGCTCATTAACATCACTTCGATTGCCAAGAAACCGGACTTTTTCTTCAAGCTTTAATCTCTTAACCTGTTCTCGTATCTCCGGCTCTTTTTCCCCAACGCCTACAAGCATTAAAACAGCGTTAGTTTCCAGCTTCTGTAATTCGTTAAATACCTCTATAAGAAATTTATGGTTTTTTTGATAAGAAATTCTACCCACATGCCCAACAACAAATTCTTTCGTATATCCAAGTTCTTTTCTTTTATTCTGTCTAACAGATTCATTAAAATAAAACTTTGAAGCATCTACAGCATTAGGAATTACTTTAAATTCCTTATTACCAAATAAATATTTTCCTGCTTCTTCACCACAAGCCAAATAATGATTAGCAGCAGACGTTATACGAAAACGAAAATATTGTTTTAATGGGTATTTAAAATCTTTGTCTATGGATGTATTATGACTATGGGCTATGCGAACAGGTACTCCTGCTTTCTTGCCTGCTAAAAGCGGCAAATAGCTCATAGAATCAATATGTGAATGCATAATCTGATATTCAGGGTGTTTCTTAAAAAAATCTTTCATATATGAAAAATAGGCAGGATAATTTTGAGGATAAAGACGAGGCGCATAATAAATTTTTCCTCCAAGACTTTCAATTTCATCATCATAATCACTTCGTTCAGGTCGATGTGTCAAAAAATCAAACTGTATTTTTTCTCTATCAATATTTCTGTAATAATTCATCAGCATAGTTTCCAAACCGGCACGATGCATATCATTGACACATTGCAATATTCGAATCATATTTCGGCTTCCTCTCTCATATACACCTAAGATACAGCTTTAAAGTATCGCCAACTACTTTATCCCAGTTATACTTTCTTAAAATAAAATCAGCAGCTGTGTTTTTATATCCACAAACCATTTCTGGCTTATCACAAAGCTGCTGCATTTTATTTCTTAAATCCTTTACATCGCTCTTTTTAAACACTACTGCCTTATCTTCTACAACCTCTGTACATTCCGCAATATCACTTACTATGCAACAGCACCCATAACTCATTGCCTCTAACAGGCTAAGCGGCATTCCCTCTAAATCACTAGGCAAACAATATGCATATGCGTTGCTATACAGTTCTTCAAGTATCCTTCCCTGAACAAATCCTGTGAAGATGATGCGCTCATCTTCAGAAGCCAATTTCTTAAGCTTTTCCATATATTCATCGGTATCTGATGCACCACCAGCAATAACCAATTTCTTATTGGTATGTACATTTTTGAACGCCTCAACTAAATAATGTTCGCCTTTTTCGGGAACCAGACGTCCAAGATAAAGAATATAATCATCCTTATCCAAACCGTATTTCTCTTTTATTTGCTCTGAATCATATACCTCCGGTCTGCTCACACCATTCGGAATAAACACTGTTCTTCTACCGTAAGTCTTATCAAAATAATCCTGTACTCCTTTACTGAGAACAATAATCTCATCGGCATACTTAACAGCCATTTTTTCTCCAAATTTTATGTATTTAGAACCAAAACCGTTTTTCCATTTTTCACGCTGCCAGTCAATTCCATGAATAGTTGCTATACAACGCTTACCAAACAGCTTTGGAAGCCATAACATAGCACAAGGTCCCTCTGCATGAAAATGTACAACATCATATTTTCCCAATGCTGCTCTAAGCGCTGCGAAAACAGATGAAGTCATGGCCGCAAGACCTTTTTTATTTAACGTAAAAACAGATTTTAATTTCACACCTTTATATTCACTCTGACTTTTTGAGTCAAATTCTTTTCCGCTGACATGATGTCCGCTGCGATTAAAACAAGTTACATTATGGCCTTGTTTCGCCATACGTGTACTTAATTCCTCTACAACTATCTCAACTCCACCTTCTCTTGATGGAATTCGCTTATGTCCCAACATAGCAATATTCAAATTTGTTTTAGAAATGGTATCTTCTGATTTCATTAAAATCAAACCCTTTAAGCTAACCTAAGCTCTTGTTAAAATATAATTAAACATCAAAAAAAGAGCCTTTCGGCTCTTAATTCAACGCCCATATTTATGTATTTTGGCATAGCTTCGCCACATCCTGTATTACGCATTGTAAAATTTTTAAATACAAGATTAACAAAATACATGTATGTCCACTATTCCCTTATAACGAGACAAGGCTACGATTATAAGTCATAGTTTCATCTAAGTTAAATACCCCCGACTTCTTTTTAGTAAGCAAGTTCGACACCAACGGCGGGGTATTTGCCACGCGGCAGTCGCCAAATTGACATACAGAAATGCCCGCTTGGCTAATTGCTTCGCGAGAAAAAAACTTACTCTGTACTTTTTTTAATTATCTCAAGACCAACTTTTGCTCTGGCAGCAACGCCATACATCATCACATCAATCTCAGCAATTCTTTTATGTCGGTCTATTTTACGGACTATTGCCGAAAATGGCTTTAGCGGTCCCGAAAGGATTTCAATAGTATCTCCAACAAGATACCCTGTAGATATCTGTATAATGTGATTCTCATCCATCATTTCAGAAAGATACTTCTGTTCTCTCATACTAACCGGAACCGGTATCTCACCGTCACCAACAACCCGTGTCATACCTGATACATTAATAAGCTGTAAAACAAATGCATCTATATCATCTGTGTCAACAAACAAATATCCCGGAAACATAATAAGCGCATCATTATGCCAATCTCCCAAATATCTCCTGCTGCACACATACCTTGGTATAAACAAATCATTGTATGTCTCTTTGTTAACGACCCGGGTGCACATATTAAGAACATTCTCCTCATCACCCGTATTAACCTGAATAACATACCACATATACATTCACCCTAAAACACATTATATACAAAAACCTAATCACATTATAACTATATATAGACATCATTACAAGTAAATTAATTATAAAGGCAATTAAAAATATAAATAAATATACGTCTTCACATTAAATTATTAGTAACTATACATAGAAAAACCATCCCAAAACTTTGTCTGACTACTTTGATCAGTGATGGAATGGCTTTTCAATTTGATTTTAATGATATGCTTACATTTGGCATATTCCTTTTGGCATTACTTACATTCGTTTTTACGTTTTGTAAGTAACCATACATAGGAAAACTCACCCCAAAACTTTGACCGAGTTGATAAGGGTGAGTTTTTCTACTTTTCCATTTGGTCAACCCACCTTGTGGGCGGTTGTTTTTTTTTATATCTTTAATATATCACATATTCTTAATATCTACAACAACATTTTTTATATTGACCCAAGTCTTCATTTTCCAAGACATAAACTA
>ERZ857785.2074-NODE-2074-length-18865-cov-10.142796_pt1 | contig 18865 bp, 19 predicted proteins | sample MGYA00519763_ERZ857785 | MGnify/ENA primary metagenome ERZ857785 (study PRJEB31778, sample SAMEA3449365) | human gut metagenome | biome: human gut; feature: human-associated habitat; material: faeces | place: United Kingdom | collected 2010/2012 ...
CGCAGCACTGGTGGGAAGCGCCGTCCTCGCCCACGGAGATGCCGCCGTGGGTGGCACCGATCTTGACGTTCAGGCGGGGGTAGGCGATGGAGTTGCGGATCTGCTCAAAGGCACGGCCTGCGGCAAACATGGCAAAGCTGGAAACAAAGGGAACATAACCCATGGTGGCCAGACCTGCGGCCACGCCCATCATGTTGCCCTCGGCAATGCCGCAGTCGAAGTGACGGTCCGGGTGCGCCTTGCGGAACATGCCGGTCTTGGTGGCGGCAGCCAGGTCAGCGTCCAGCACCACCAGGTCGTCGTGGCCCTCGGCGGCCAGCTCCTTCAGGGTGTTGCCGTAGCTGTCACGGGTAGCGATCTTCTTCACTTCTGCCATCTTACTTGTCCTCCTCTTCCAGCGCGGCGCAAGCTGCATTCAGCTCCTGCATGGCCTGTGCGTATTCCTCATCGTTGGGGCCCTTGCCGTGCCAGTCAACGGAGTTCTCCATAAAGGAAACGCCCTTGCCCTTGAGGGTATCCAGAATGATGCAGGTGGGCTTTTCGTTCTCAGCGCGGAAAGCGGCAATGGCGCTCTCAATGGCATCAAAATCGTGGCCGTTGATGGTCAGCACATTGAAGTTGAAGGCCTTCAGCTTCTCCTCCAGCGGGGCGCTGTTCATCACGGTCTCGGTGGTGCCGTCGATCTGCAGATGGTTGCGGTCCAGCATAACGCAGAGGTTGGACAGGCCGTAGTGAGAAGCAAACATAAAGGCCTCCCAGCACTCGCCCTCTTCCACCTCGCCGTCACCCAAGATGGTGTAAACATTGATGGGCTTACCGGCGTGCTTGGCACCCAGTGCCATACCGCAGGCGGCGCTCACGCCCTGACCCAGACTGCCGGTGGACATATCCACGCCCGGCACACTGTTCATGTTGGGGTGGCCCTGCAGGTAGCTGCCAATCTTGCGCAGGGTCTTGAGGTCCTCCACCGGGAAGAACCCACGCTCAGCCAGCGCGGCGTACAGCGCCGGAGCCGCATGGCCCTTGGAGAGCACCAGACGGTCGCGGTCAGGGTTCTTGGGATCCTTCGGATCCACCTTCATCTCTACGAAATAGAGGTACGCCAGCACCTCAGCGATATCCAGGCTGCCGCCCGGATGGCCGCACTTGGCGCTGTGAGTGCCCTCGATCACGCCCATGCGGATGTGGCAGGCGTGTTTTGCCAGGGTAAGCTTTTCTGCATTTGTCATCTTTGGTCCTCCCGTATGAACCTCAGCGTTTGCATCGGATATGGTACGCACCCGGGCCGTACGCCCCGATGCGCTATTTCTCAAGTCTATATTATCTATTCTATGCAAAAACGTCAAGGTTCTTTCGTCAAAATGTACATCCCTTGGCAAAATCGCTTGTAAATGTTCCCGTTTTTGTTGAAAATGCAGGTCCATTTTGCCCCCGCAAAACATTTTTGCAGCTTTTGGCCGGCTTGCTTTCTGATGCCGAATTGAATGCAGCCTCCGACAATGGTTATTCTCACGCCAATGTCTGTAACAGTACATTTGCAGAAGGCCCCGGTGAAGATTCCTTTTATTACATCTACAAATTTCAAAAATCCGCAAACACCGCCCCGTAACCATCCTCATCCGCTGAGCTTGACAAGGCAGCTTTGCATCTGCTATACTTTTTGCACAATTCCCGGCTGAAGCCGGGGCTTTGCGGGCCGAAGCCCGTGTTTCTCCCCGCAAACATTATTTTGAAACAGACACCATGAAGGGGTCTGCCGCTGGCGCGCGTGCCGGCGGCAGGCCCTTTTTGTCTGTGCATTTTCAGGAGGAATCATTGATGCATACCAAGACCCGTTCCACGACCCGTGATCTGGTGCTGGCCGCACTGTTTCTGGCACTGGCCTTTGTGCTGCCCATGATCACCGGCCATGTGCCTCAGATCGGCAACATGCTCTGCCCCATGCACTTCCCGGTGCTGCTGGCAGGCTTTGTGCTGGGCGGCCCCTGGGGCCTGGCACTGGGCTTTGCCGCCCCGCTGCTCCGCTCGGTGCTGTTCGGGATGCCCCCGATGTACCCCATTGCCATCGCCATGGCCTTTGAGCTGGCCACGTACGGCGCTGTGGCCGGTTTCATGTACCGCAAGGTGCAGCACACCCTGCCCATGATCTATGCCACCCTTGTTACCTCGATGGTGGCAGGCCGCCTTGTCTGGGGTGCGGTGCGCTTTGTGCTGGCCGGTCTGTCCGGCTCCAGCTTCCCGTTCAGCGCGTTCCTGTCCGGTGCGGTGCTCACTGCCGTGCCCGGCATCGTGGCGCAGCTCATCCTCATTCCGCTGATCGTGGCTGCACTGCAGAAAGCAAAGCTGACAGATTAAAATCCCTGCGCTGACCGAACCCACACAGCAAAAAAGCCCGGAACCGTACCTGCTATGGCGGCAGGTGGTTCCGGGCTTTTCAGTTCATATTACAGTGTGGCAACAGCTGTAACAAAAAAGAAGGAGAATCTTCAACCGGCAAATTGGAGAAGATCAGCCGGCAAAGCTTGCATTGACAGCGCGGCGGTTGCTCTGGTTGACAAAGTTCTTCTTTGCGCTCTCGAGCAGGCTTGCAAAAGCCAGGCCAATGCCGCAGTTATCGGACACGCCCTCGGTGACAGTCAGGTAAGCGTCCATCATAGTGTTGTCCAGAATAGCAGTGTTCTTGTTCATCATAATAAATATCCTCCGTATATCGGTAAATGTCATTGTGTTTTTTGGCAGGGCCTCTATCTCCCTGCATCCTCAAAGCGGAACTGTTCAGAACCCTTCGTTCTTTTGTTCCCCTCTCTGAGGATGGCCATATTATGCCACTCAATTATGAAATCGTTTTATAAATTCTGTGAACAAACTATGAATTTAGTGATACATTTTTAACGTTCTTTCGTTCTTTGCGCAACTAGCACAAAACGTTTTTTATGAAAAATAAAGTTCTTGTATACATGGACGATTGAAACCTTGTTTGGAAAGTTTTTTCAGATTTTCTCTCCGTTTTGCCCAGAATTTCTTCTGCAAAAGGGGATACTCTCATGCAAAATCCGTCAGAATCCGTCAATTTCAAACAGGACGAGGGCTTTCCTGTGCAAAATGCCCAGAAAAAAGTTCCAAACAAAAAGGCCGCCGTGCCAGCAGCACAGCAGCCTTTGAAAAGCCATTTCAGTTTCGCATCACTTGCACAGGAACGCCGGCAGGGGCTTGCCCTCCCTGCGCCACTGGTGATATTCCGCAGTGGCGGCAAATTCCACGTCACCGGCGGAGTTCAGGGCAGTTTCCACGGAATCCTGCACCACGCCGATGATAAAGCCGACACCGACCACCTGCATGGCGATATCATTGGAGATGCCAAACAGGGAGCAGGCCATGGGGATCAGCAGCAGGGAGCCGCCAGCCACGCCGGAAGCACCGCAGGCACCCAGAGCGCTCATCACCGAAAGAAGGATGGCGGCGGGCAGGGACACCTGAATGCCCAGCGTATTGGCCGCTGCCAGCGTCATAATCGTAATGGTGATGGCGGCACCATCCATATTGATGGTAGCGCCCAGCGGGATGGAGACGGAATACATATCCTTATCCAGCCCCAGCTTTTCGCACAGATCCATATTGACCGGGATGTTGGCGGCAGAGCTGCGGGTGAAGAAGGCGGTCAGGCCGGATTCACGCAGGCAGCGGAGCACCAGCGGATACGGGTTGCAGTGCAGATACACAAAGATGATAAAGGGCGAGACGACCAGTGCCATAAAGAGCATGGTGCCCACCAGCAGGAGCAGCAGTCTGCCGTACTGGGTAAAGATGGACAGGCCGTTGCTGGACACGTTGGTGTACACAAGGCCCATGATGCCGAAGGGTGCCAGATTGATGATCCAGCGGACGATCTGGGAGACTGCATCCGCTGTGTTCGCCAGGAACAGCTTGGTGCTGTCCGCGCCGTACTTCTTCATGGCCAGACCGAACAGGCAGGCCCAGAACAGAATGCCGATGTAATTGCCGTTCAGCAGGGCACTGACGGGGTTTGCCACAAAGTTGGTGAGCAGGGTGTTCATCACCTCGCCCAGACCCTGGGGCACCACCTCGGATTCTGCCGCCTCAGCCAGAACGACGGTCTGAGGGAACAGGAAGCTGGTCGCCGCCGCAATGGCGGCGGCCAGGAAGGTGGTGAGCATGTACAGCCAGATGACCGTGCCAAAGCGCCGGTCCAGCTTGGACGTGCCCTGCGCCAGCGCACTGGCCACGATAATGAACACCAGCACCGGGGCAATGCCCTTCAGGGCACCCACGAACAGGCTGCCAAACTCTTCCACCCAGCCCGCACCGGGCACCGCCAGTGCCAGCACCGCACCGACCACAAGGCCGATGAGGATGCGCAGGATCAGGCTGGTGGCATTGTACCTTGCCGCAACCGCTTTCAACGTTTTCATAACTTTTCTACTCCCCTATCCAGATTGTGCGCCTATTGCGCACAGTTTTCCCATTCCTCTACACGGAACAAGTACGATTATACGCCTCGCTGACCGAAAAGTCAAAGATTTTACCCGCTTTTTTTGTTTTTCATTTCAACATATACAGACACGAGCTTTTTTCACTGTCCGTATATGAAATACAGATTCACAAAAAGAGACCGCACCCCGTGTGTTTCGGGATGCGGTCTGTTCCTGTTTTAGTCGAGATAGGACACCTTGCCGGGCACAAAGCCCTGAATGCCCATGCCGGGCGCGTCGGAGACGGTGATGTTCTTTTCGTTGAACACGGCACCGCCGAGGATGTGGTCCTCGCTGCAGAGCACCGGGCCGTCGAGATCGATCTTGGTGATGATCTTCTTGGCGCAGGCCAGCTCCACAGCGGCGTTGACCGAGATCTTTGCTTCCAGCATACAGCCGATCATGCACTCCACGCCGTACACCTCAGCGGCGGCGGCAATGCGCAGGGCATTGGTGATGCCGCCGCACTTCATCAGCTTGATGTTCACAAGGTCGGCCGCGCCGGTCTGCATGATCCGCAGGGCATCTGCCGGGCTGAACACGCTCTCGTCGGCCAGCACGGGCACATCGGCATGGCGGGTGACATACTGCATCCCCTCAAGGTCTGCGGCGGGCACGGGCTGCTCCACGAACTCAATGTCCAGCCCCTTCTCCTGCATCTGGTTCAGGATGCGGACCGCCTGCTTGGCGTTCCAGGCCTGATTGGCATCGATGCGGAGCTTGATGTCCCGGCCCACGGCCTGCCGCACCGCGGCAAGGCGGGCCACATCCAGTTCCGGGTCGATACCAACCTTGACCTTCAGGCAGTCGTAGCCGCGCTGGACGGCGGTGCGGGCATCCCGGGCCATCTCCTCGGGCGGGTTGACGCTGATGGTGATATCGGTCACGATGTTCCTGCGGGCACCGCCCAGCATCCGGTAAACAGGGGCGCTGTACTTCTGGCCCAGCAGATCCCACAGGGCCATGTCCACAGCGGCCTTGGCGCTGGTGTTGTGGACAAGCGCCTTCTGCACAGCGGCGGTCAGATCCTCAAATTCATCGAGGTCGCGGCCCAGCAGGGCAGGGGCGATATGATCCTGAATGGCACCGAGGATGGCCCCGGTGGTGTCGCCGGTGATAACACCGGTCGGGGGTGCTTCGCCGTAGCCCACCGCACCGGTATCGGTGTGGAGCTCCACGATAACATCCTCAACGCTGTTCACAGTGCGCAGTGCCGTTTTGAACGGCACCCGCAGCGGGGTGGAAATGCGGCCCAGCCGCACCTGTGTGATCTTCATAGTCCCATCCTCCTTCTTATTCCAGCGGCAGGTTTGCCAGCTTGACAATGGCGTTTGCAATGATCTGGGCGTTCTGCACCAGACGTTCCAGATCGATGCATTCATCGGGCTGATGCTCTGTGACCGGGTCACCCGCGAACAGGGGGCCAAAAGCCACCACATTGGGCAGCATCTTGGCGTAGGTGCCGCCGCCGATGCACTTGGGCGGGGCATTGTCGCCGGTGGCATCCCGGTAAACCTCCAGCAGGGCGCTGACCAGCGGGGTCTCGGCAGGGTAGTAGAGCTTTTCCTTGTGCACCTGCCCATCCAGCGCCCAGCCTGCGGCCTCAAAGGCGGCCTGCACAGCGGGCTGGCAGTCTGCCCGTTCCATGGTCACAGGATAGCGGTAGTTCAGCTTGACCCACAGATGCTGCGCGTCGCCCTCGATCAGCCCCCAGTTGCAGCTCATGGGGCCGGAGAGCGCATCCTCCAGCCGGTGGCCCAGCAGGCGCTCGCCGTAGGGGTCGGTGCCCAGCTTCTCGGCCAGAAAGTGCACGGCCTGTTTTGCATCCCCCTCCAGCGGCAGCCGGTCGAGGTAGCACACCAGCCGCCCAATGGCGTTTTCGCCCTGCTCCGGGTGGCTGCCATGGGCCGAAACGCCCACCGCTTCCACCTGATAGCCGCCGGGGACGGCTGTCACGGTGATGTGCTCCGCATCCGGCAGGGAGGCCCCCGCCGGGGCGGTCAGCACAGCACAGGCGTAGTCCGGCACCACATTGCCGGCCACGCCGCCCTGCACCCTGCTCAGCTGCCAGGCCCCGGTCTGGTGCAGCTGCACAGCATAGCTCTCGTTCAGGATGCCCTTTTCGCCGTTGATGAGCGGATACTCGCCGTCCGGGGTGAAGCCCAGCACCGGGATCTCCCCGCCGTGGGCCTTGTAGTACAGCACGTCCCGGTCGTTGGTCTCCTCGTTCAGGCCGAACAGCAGCCGGACACGGCGGTTGAGCGGAATGCCCAGATCCCGGATGGCCTTCAGCGCGAACAGGCTGGCCACCACCGGGCCTTTGTCGTCAATGGCACCCCGGCCATACAGCCTGCCGCCCTCGATCTCGGCGGCGTAGGGCGGGTGATGCCAGCCCTCGCCCTCGGGCACTACGTCCAGATGCCCCAGCACCGCCACCATCTCGTCCCCGGTGCCGATCTCGCACCAGCCGATGTACCGATCCATGTCGGCGGTCTCAAAGCCCAGCTCATGGCAGAGGGCCAGCGCCTCGGCAAAGCAGGCATCCACCTCCTCGCCAAAGGGCTTGCCCGGCAGCGGGTCGGCCTCCACACTGCGCCTGCGCACCAGCCGCTGGAGCGCCGCCACCATCTGGGGCCGCAGCGCCGCCACGGCCTCGTTCAGTTTTTTGTCCATACGTTCCACCCCTTTTGTGATTCATTTCACAGCTTGTATTATAGAACGATTGCCCCCGCTCCACAAGCCCCCAGTTCCACGAAAAAACGCCCCCGGATACTTCATCAGAAGTATCCGGGAGCGCTCGGTTTCAATTGAAAATTGTCAAATCCTATGATATACTGTTTTTAATGCTGGTAACAGCAGGAAAAAAGGTGCTGTCTGCAATGCAGGTGGTCATGCTTCTCGCTCCTGGTGTGCTTACAACGCCGCGCAAGCGGCAACGTTGCTCCGGGAAACGGAACTTTTTTGATTTTGTACCCTTTCCCGGAGCCTTTCAGGCGAAGGGAGGGATGTCGAATGTCTCTGACAGAAGTTTGTGCTCTGTTGACGGTAGTGATCAGTTTGCTGGCGCTGCTTGTCACCGTTGCGAAAGCCGCATTTGATGCTGGCTGGAAGATTTCTCACGAGAAGAGCGATAAAAACAAAGAAGATTGACCGCCACAGTTCCCCAACTCAAACGGTCAATCTTTTTTGATCCACTAGAAACGGGAAGCTGACCAAACATTGCTCGTCAGCACCTTTTCTATTTGTAGTATAGTCAATTTTAAACGATTTGTCAAGGGATTATCCACCACTGTCAGACTGCCGTCTTTTTTGTTCCACAAGCCCCCAGTTCAGTGGAAAAGGCTTGACCTCTAGCAGTAGGTACGTTATCATGTATATTAAGAGGTGATGCACGATGACGACCACCAAGGATGGCAACGCTGTCCTGCTTCCCGAGGAAGATTACAGCGGCATTGTGGAAACGCTTTATCTCGTCTCCGTGCCGGGAATGCGGGAAAAGCTCATGGCGGCCAAGGCCGAACCACTGGAAGATTGTGTTGACGAATCGGCTGTGGAATGGCAGCCATCAAGATTTTAAGCCTTTGGACACATTACGAAAGATGACCCGAAAACGGACTGTTTTGCAGTTCGTTTTTTTTTTTCAAATTTTTTTGAAAAAGGGTGAAAGGATTCCGCGCGGCGTGTATTTAAGGAAGTAAGAGCATCCATTTTTGCCGGAGCTCCACTTCCGGCCCAAAGAAAGTGAGGGACCCCCTATGAAGAAACGACTTATCAGCCTTCTGGTGGCGCTGTGCATGGCGGTAACGCTCCTGCCTGTGTCGGCACTTACAGCGTGGGCGGAGGGAGGCGACCAATTAAGAATTGTAGATGGCTATCCTGTCGGTTCCGGCGGTGAGGGCTGGAGCTATGATGGCACCACTCTTGACCTGCATCCTGCCAGCTCGACAGAATATGATTTTTTATCAATTATTTCCGGCAATGGAAATGTCACCAAATGTAAACTCACGATTGGAGGAAATGCAACCATTGTTAGGGGAAATTTCGACAACACTGTGATAAATAACGGAAAAATCAGTGGCGGTTATTTTTATTCTTCTTCTCCTCTCACAAATCATGGCACTATCATCGATGGTTTATTTGTATCTGCCGTATCCAATGAATCTGAAGGCAAGATTGAAAATGGCACGTTTAGATCTACCGTTACCAACAACGGCATCATAAAGGGCGGCATTTTTTCAGAACAACCAGCAGGTGGCACTGTCGCTAGCGGCTATACCTTGAATATTAATTTCCCGGAGAATGGCAGCTATGAGATTATTGATGCAGGAATCAGTTATTTCGGCAACAGCGGTTATGTCATTCCCAATTCCAACCATAATACCAGCATCAGCATCTATATTTTTTTCCGTGACAGTCAAGCAATATTATTTCCTATTGATGTTACATTCGGAGACACACATTGTTTGTTAGAAGATTGGGCACCAAGTGCAAGATATTACGATAATGGTAGTGGTTATTTTTCTGTCACTTTTACCGCACCACACGCCGATGCGGACACCGTTACCCTGAGCATACTGACCCGGCTGGTGATCGATAAAGCCGGCTACCCCGTTGGCACCGAAGGCGGCACCCAGGATTACAGCGGCAACGGCTGGAGGTTTGAGAAGAGCAATAAAACGCTGACGCTGGAAAGCGGAGATTATTCTTTTTGGGAACAATCAGAAGTCAACTGTCCTGTCATCATTAAAGACGGGGTCACTACAATTGGCGGCATGTTCTCCAAAAAAGTAACAAATTATGGCACTGTAGAAAAGGCTGTTATTAACAACATTTTCGAGAATCGCAATACCGTCAAGAATTCGTATTTCTTCAACTCTTCTTCCAGCATAGCAGTCACAAACCATGGCGGTACAATGCTTGACTGCCTATTTGAGAATGCACCTGAAGGTATTGAGTCTCACACCATAACCGAAGTGGAAGACTATTTTATTTCTGCTGAACTAGATGGCATTGCCTATCAGGCAATTCAAACCAAGTTTTATTTTACTGGCACTCCAAAGCTTCGTGTAAACCTGGTAAAGGATGGAAATGTCAAACCCGTCACTTCCATCAATCAGAAGCTCAATTATGGCGGGTTAATAGAAGATTATCCGGTCGGCTACATTTTCACCGTGGAAAACGGTAACGAAGATGTTGTGCTGAACGCCGCTCCTGTACCGGGTAAGGATGACCCTAAGCCCGACCCGAAACCGGAACCCAAACCCGAGCCCGAACCCGAAGCCCCCACCTACACCCTGACGGTAAAAGGCGGCACGTTCACCTACAACGGCGGCGAAGCCATGACCAGCGCCAGCGTGCCGGTGGATGCCGAGGTCAAGGTGACGCTGAACCAGAGCGCCGTGCCCGAGGGCATGGTGTTCGACCTGTGGGCCATGGATGAAGCCAGCCTGCTGGGCAACCCGGCGGTCGCCTACAACCAGGAGAGCTTTACCATCCCGGCGGGCAGCGTGGCCAAGGACAGCACCGTGACCGTGGAAGCCCAGTACCGGGATGCCACCATCGAGAGCGAGCCCAGCATTCTGGGCACTGCCGCCATCATCGGCGTGGCCGGTGCAGGCACGGCGGTCATCGTGTGGCAGGGCTACCGCATCGGCATGGAGCTGTACGAGAAGTATTTCCAGCCCACGCCGGAAGAAACTGCGGTTGTCGAACCCACGCTTGAAGGTCAGATGACAGATCCGATTTCCTGAAAGCGGGCTCACCCTCTCAGTCTCGCTTTGCTCGACAGCTCTCCCAAAGGGAGAGCTCTTGACAAACCGATATAAAAACAGCGCCGCTCCATCGTTTCCGGTGGGGCGGCGCATTTTTGCGGTTCAATCCCGGCGCAAAGGCAGGGTAAGGGACATTTTCTGGTAGGCAATGCGGGGCGTGCCATCCTCCACATGGATGATGCCGCACTTGGTAAAGCCGTTTTCTTCCAGCAGGTGCTGCATGATCTTGTTGTCGGCGTGGGTGTCGGCCCGCAGGCTCTCGCAGTGCTCCAGACACCAGGTGATCACAGCGGCGGCAACGCCGGGGTGCCTGCCCGCCGAAGCCAGCCGGTGGATGGTGCCGTAGGGCAGGGTATCGTTCAGCCACTTGCCATCCTCGATCCGGGCATAGGTGGGGTCCGGGCCAAGGATAAAGGCAAACACGCCCTCCAGCTCGCCGTTGACAAGGTAGAGGAACAACCGGTTGGAATCAATGTCCTCTTCCAGCAGTTCCTGCGGCGGGAAATGATCTCCCCACTGGGTGGGGTTGCCGGAATCCGCCATCGCCTGCCGGGCGCGGGCATAAATTTTCAGGATCGCATCCAGATCTGCACGTCTTGCTCCACGAAACATCTTCATCCAACCTCTCTTCCGGCAGGCCGCTGCCCGCCCTGATCGTTCTGCCTTAATATAACACAAAACGGCCCTCTCCGTCAAAGCCTGCTGCAAAGGCGGAGAGGGTCGTTCACTGATGCGCTTATGTGCGCTGGCTGCGTGCCCGGCGGTACTCCCGGGGGCTCTGGCCATACCGCTCATGGAACAGGCGGTAGAAGTAGCTGGTGTTCTCGTAGCCCACCTGGGTGATGATCTGCTGGATGTTCAGGTCGCTGCGGCGCAGCAGGCGGGCGGCGGTCTCCATCCGGTGCTTCTGCAGCAGTTCCTTATAGGTCTTTCCGGTCTGGGCCCGGACGCACTCGCTGACATACGCCAGCGAAACGCCGTAGCTGCGGGCCACATTGGAAAGGCTTGCTTCGCGGTAATTCTGGGTGATCTCCTGTAATGCCGCCTGGACCAGCGCTTCGCGGCTGACCGCTTCGCCGCGCGTTTCCAGCGGGAAATTCTTGGTCTGTACCATAGCGTTAAAACCCTCCGTTGCGGCAGCGGCGGGCGGGGACAGGGGGATGCCGGACACCCGCCGCAGCCAGTTCATCAGGCTTTCTGGGGAAGCCTTTCTGCCTATAATACGGGCGGGGCACAGAAATAATTGCAAAAAGCTCAAATTTTTACAGAAACAAGAGATCAGAACATATTTTCGTTATGATAACGCCCGTTGCGGACGAACTCCACCCACTCGGCCAGGTTCACGGCGTGGTCGCCGATGCGCTCCAGGTACTTGATGACCATGAGCAGATCCAGGGCGGCATCCACCTTGCCGGGGTCGGCGGCGATCTCCTGCGCCAGCGTATGCTTGATGGCGTTGAAATCGTAGTCCACCTCATCGTCGGCGGCAATGACCCTGAGGGCGGCCTGCTCGTCCTCAGAGGTCAGGGCATTCAGGGCATCCAGGATCATCTTGTGCGCCTTCTGGCCCATCTTGATGGCCTGGCTCACAGCAGGGTCACCCTCCTTGCGGACAGTGACCAGATGGGGGATGATCTCCGCGATATCGGAGGCATGGTCGCCGATGCGCTCCACATCCGTGACCACCTTCATGGTGGTGGAGATGCGGCGCAGGTCGCCTGCCACCGGCTGCTGGCGGAGCAGCAGGGTCATGCAGCGGTGCTCAATGTCCCGCTCCATGTTGTTGATGCGGCCATCGCCCTGCGCCACGGCGGCGGCAGCCTCGGCATCGGCGGTGCAGAGGGCTTCCATTGCAGCTTCCACGGCATCGGCAGCACTCTGACCCATCTCGGTCAGGGCTGTTTTCAGGGCAGCAAGGTCATTTTCGTATTGTGTGCGGTTGCTCATTGCGTTTTTCTCCTTAGCCGAACCGGCCCGAAATGTAATCCTCGGTGCGCTTATCCTGCGGGGTGCTGAAGATCTGCGCCGTGGGGCCGGCTTCCACCAGCTCGCCCAGCAGGAAGAAGGCGGTGCGGTCGCTGATACGGGCTGCCTGCTGCATGTTATGGGTCACGATGACCACAGTGTAGTTCTTTTTCAGCTCGCTCATCAGCTCTTCCACCTTCATGGTGGAGCCGGGGTCCAGGGCGCTGGTGGGCTCATCCATCAGCAGGACTTCGGGCTTGACAGCCAGGGCGCGGGCAATGCACAGGCGCTGCTGCTGGCCGCCGGAAAGGCCCAGAGCGCTCTTTTTCAGGCGGTCCTTGACCTCGTTCCAGAGGGCGGCACCCTTCAGGGAGCTTTCCACCAGCTCGTCCAGCTCTGCCTTATTGTGCACACCGTGCAGCCTGGGGCCGTAGGTGATGTTATCGTAGATGCTCATGGGGAAGGGGTTGGCCTTCTGGAACACCATGCCCACCCGGCGGCGCAGCTCGATGGGCTGCATCTCGCGGGCAAAGATGTCCTGCCCTTTCAGGCGGACATCGCCCTCGATGCGGATCCCGGGCACAAGGTCGTTCATCCGGTTCAGGGTCTTCAGGAAGGTGGACTTGCCGCAGCCGGAGGGGCCGATAAGGGCCGTGATCTCCCGCTCGCCCATGTCCAGCGAAATATCTTTCAGCGCCTTGAAATCCCCGTACCAGAGGTTCAGGTTTTTGGCTGTGATAATGGGTGATACGTTTTCCATAGTTTTCCTCTTGTATTGACTCCCTCAGTCGCGGCTATGCCGCGCCAGCTCCCTCTGAGAGGGAGCCTTTTGCGTTGCGGGCAGGATAAGCCTCCCTCCGTGAGGGAGGTGGCATCGCGCAGCGATGACGGAGGGAGTTATTTACTGCTTCTGTTTCAGTTTGGTTTTGGCCAGCCGGGCTGCCAGATTGATGGCAAGCACCAGCACCAGCAGCACTGCACCAATGGCCCAGGCGGAGTCGAAATCGCCGTCCTCAAAGGCACGGAGGTAGAGCAGCACCGACAGGGTGGCACCGTTGGAGGTGTAGGCCTTGAGCACGCCGTTGGCAATGACCTCGGCGGCACCGGCGGTGAAGAGCAGCGCGGCGCTTTCGCCCACGATGCGGCCCACGGCCAGGATGCAGCCGGTCACGATGCCGTCGATGCTGCAGGGCAGCACGATGGTGCGGATGATGTGCCACTTGCCCGCGCCCAGACCCAGCGCACCCTCACGGTAGCCCTGGGGCACCGTTTTCAGGGATTCCTGGGTGGTGCGGATGATGGTGGGCAGGTTCATGATCACCAGCGTCAGGCTGCCGGAGAGCAGGCAGGTCTGGAAGCCCAGTGTCTGGGCGAACACCAGCATACCCACCAGACCGTAAATGATACTGGGGATGCCCGCCAGCGTCTCGTTGGTGAACTCGATCACCGAGATAACCTTGCGGTTCTGGGCGTACTCGGTCAGGTAAACGGCCGCACCCACACCCAGCGGCAGTACGATCAAAAGCGTCAGCAGGATGACATACAGCGTGTTGAGGATCGCAGGCAGGATGCCGTCCGTGCCCTTCAGCACACTGGCGGTGGTGGTCAGGAATTTCCAGCTGATGTGCGGGATGCCCCGCACCAGCACCATGCCCAGAATGCCTGCCACCAGTACGATGACCAGCACAGCCGAGGCCCAGACCAGAGCGTTCATCACGCGGTTCCAGGTGCGGCGGGAGGCAGAAGCACTGTTATTCATCGCGCTTTCCTCCCTTCAGCACCACATTGAGCAGGATATTGATGCCCATGATAAAGACGAACAGCACCAGCGCAATGCTGAACAGCGCCTGTTTCTGCAGGCCGCTGGCGTAGCTCATCTCCTTGGCAATGGCGGTGGTCAGGAAGGTGACGCTGCGGAACAGGCTGTCCGGCATGTTGGGGCTGTTGCCAGCCACCATCATCACGGCCATGGCCTCGCCGATGGCGCGGCCGATACCCAGCACGATACCGGCGGCAATGCCGCTCCTGGCAGCGGGGACGCTGACCTTGAACCAGGTCTCGACATCCGTTGCGCCCAGAGCCAGGCTGCCCTGCTCATACTCCGGCGGCACAGCGTTGAGCGCTGTGACCGACACCGACACGATGCTGGGCAGGATCATCACCGCCAGCACCACGATGGCGCTCAGCAGGCAGGCACCGGAGGCCTTGCCAAAGGTCTTGGCCACGGCGGGCACCAGCACCTGCATGCCCAGCAGGCCGAACACCACGCTGGGGATGCCGCTCAGCAGCTCAATGGCGGTCACGACCACGGTGCGCACCTTCGGGCCTGCGGCCTTGGAGAGGAACACTGCCGTCAGCAGGCCGATGGGCACACCGATCACGGTGGCACCCAGCGTGCCGTAAACGCTGGACAGGATGAAGGGCAGGATGCCGTAGGCCGGGTCGGCCGCGGTGGAAGCCCACCGGGTGCCGAACAGGAACCGGAACAGCCCGATCTTCTGGATGGCAGGCACACCGGAGAGGACCATGTACACCGAGATCAGGAGCACACAGCCCACCGCCAGAATACCGCAGAGGAAGAAGATGAAGTTCATCACCGCTTCCAGCCACGCAGCAGGGGTTCTGGGGAGAGAAATCTTTTTGTTGTTCATAGCATCATTGCTTTCCGCAATTACTCATTCACAGGAACAGCACCGGCAGTGCGGATCAGGTCAGCAGCATCGGCACTGGTGGCAAAGTCGAAGAAGGCCTGTGCCTGCTCAGACAGAGCGACAGACTTGTTGGTGACGAACACGAAGGGGCGCTGCACCTCATAGCTGCCATCCTTAACAGTCTCCTCGCTGCACTCCACGCCGCCAACGGTGACCATCTTCACAGTGTCGCCCACAGCGGACAGGGAAGCGTAGCCGATGGCCAGAGGGTTGGCCTCCACAGCGCTGATGACAGCACCGGTAGCGGTCAGCTCCTGCGCGTACTTGCAGCTGTCCTTGACATCCACGATGCTCTCAAAGCCATCACGGGTGCCGGAGCCAGCTTCACGGCCGATCAGAACAATCTCGCCGTCGCCGCCGCCAACCTCAGACCAGTTGGTGATCTCGCCGGTGAACATCTGTTTGAGCTGGTCAACGGTCAGATCCTCGATCTTGCTTGCGTTGTTGACGATGATGGCGATGCCGTCCAGAGCGATGGTGGTGCCCTCCACGTCAGCCTTCTCGTCGTCCTTCAGGGCACGAGAGGACAGGCCGATGTCCAGGGTCTTATCGGTAGCACCGGTGATGCCTGCGCCGGAACCGGTGGGGTCGTAGCTGACAGTGACACCCGGCTCAACCTCGGCAAAGCCTTCGGTCAGGGCAGCGATAACGTTCTTCATGGAGGTGGAACCACCGGTAGCAACGTTGCCGGACAGAGCAGCGGTGGAAGAAGCAGTGGAGCCTGCAGCGGCAGAGGTAGAAGAAGCTGCAGCAGAGGAAGCAGAACCGCCGCAGGCGGTCAGGGCAGCAGCGGCAGCAACTGCACCGCAGACAGTGAGAAACGAACGACGCGTGATCTTTTTCATAATATTTGTCCTCCAAACATCCGGGCTTTCCGTTCCCGGCTCTTGTTTTCGTGTTTTCCTTGGGTACGGCACTATTGTATCCCAGTCGGTAAGCCGCTTCGACCACAAGCGAGAAAAATCGAGGTAAATTGTTTGGACATATTTTTGCCCCAATGTAAAATTTGGGCGCAAAAAAGTCCGGGGTGCGGGTGCACCTCGGGCTTTTGGGGGATATTAGACTTTATCGACAGCGGAGACTGTCACTTTGCCGTCACTCGTCAGAGCAAACTCAGCATTCTTGCCCTGCAAGGTCACATACAGCTTGAACGGCGTGCCCTTCTTAAAGGTCTCGTAGTCGCTGACCGATGCCTTGAACTGCGGCACGACGGTTTTGCTGAACGCACCGGCGGTTTTCACCAGAACGTCTGCCTTGTTCTGGAGCTCCAGCTCGTTCTTGTCGATCTTGGCGTGGAACACTTTTATGAACGCATCTCCTACAAGGCCGCTGCCATTGTACTTGATGCGCACATTGGGTTTGCAGAGATAACTTTTGGCGTTTTCATCGCCAACCACTTCGTCGCCGGTCAACACCATATCCGCGGCTACCGTCACTTCAAACTCACCCAGCCCGATGGTCGCGGACGGGATCTCGCTGCCGCCCCCATCGCAGCCGGTGAGGACACCAGCGGCAGAAGCGGCCAGCACAGCGGCGGCAGATGCTTTCAGAAAATCACGGCGGGAAAAAACATTGCGCATCAGAAATTCCTCCCATTTCAGATCTGGTTTGTTCTTATCATCATAGTACCATATTTACCCAGACTGTCAAGGGACAGAATTCAACCCCTCAGTCTCGCTGCGCTCGACAAGTACGGGTTGCGGCTCCCAGCATCCATCTCGTGTTGTAAACAACACTTATGTCTTGCTGGCCGCGGCCCCAACAGCAACGCCCTTTATCCGCCACTGGCGGCGGTTGTTGCTGTTGCTCCTAATAGTGGGGCCCTTGGCATATCGGGAAAGTCTGCACGGATGGACAAAGCACCGTCGTTAAAGCTCGACCTCCACGCCATCGGGGCGGTAGAAGGTGACGTTCCTGCGCCACTGGGGCTCGCCCATGGTGCGGCGGTAGCAGTCTGCCAGCTGCCGCACGGCTTCCTCGGGGCTGCGCACCTTTCCGCCGCAGCAGGGGAGCACCAGCACCCGGAACCAGGCATCAAAGAGATGCTCTGTCCAGCCGGTGTCCTTGGCCCCGCACCGGGCGTAAAAGCCCAGGCGGCGCACGGCCATGGCCTCGTCCGCCGCTTTTTCGGGGCACTCCGCTTCAATGAGGATGGCCTGCGCGCCCTTCTCGTGGTCAGGCAGGGCGGCCAGCAGAACGGCTCCGATGCCGCCGGCCCGATACTGGGGCAGAACGGCAAAGTAGTCCAGCTGGCTCACCTCACAGCCCACGGGCCGCACCATCAACAGATACGCCACCAGCGCGTCGTCCTCATACACGCCCCAGGTGTGGGCGGTACCGGCAGCCTCGCTGTTCAGGATCATGCTCAGGGGCTTCAGCTCTCCGGCAGGAAAATCCCGGCGCATCTCGTTCAGGTAAACGTTCGTCAGCTCTTCGGCGGTCAGCAGCCGCCAGGTCAGGTTCTCGGGGTTCATACGATACGGGTTCCTTTCTGGTAGACAGCCTGAATATTCAGTTCCTTGTCCGCCAGGATCACATTGCCGTAACGGCCTGCAGCCAGACTGCCGTAATCATTGTCGATGCCAATGCTCTTGGCGGGGTTTTCGCTGGCGGCGCGGACAGCGCTTTCCAGCGGGACGTTCATCTCCAGCACGGCACGCTTCATGCAGTCGTACAGGCAGGTGGCACTGCCCGCAATGGTGCCGGGGTGCTCGGTCAGGGTGGCGCGGGGGCCGCTGACCGTGACCGCCTGACCGCCCAGGCTGTACTGGCCGTCGGGCAGGCCGCAGGCCATCATGCTGTCGGCGATCAGGATGACATGGTCATCCCCGAAGGTGTTGAAGGTGAACCGCACCATGGCCGGGTGAATGTGAACGTTGTCGGTGATGAGCTCCACCTCCGCGCCACGCTCCAGCGCCGCAATGATGGGGCCGGGCTCCCGGTGGGTGATGCCGGGCATGGCGTTGTACAGGTGGGTCATGTGAGTCGCGCCTGCGTCAAAGGCGGCGTTGGCGGTGTCGTAGCTGGTGCAGGTGTGGGCAATGGAGATGCGCACCTCGTCATGGCAGGCAGCAATGAACTCCAGCGCACCCGGCTCCTCCGGGGCGATATCCACCAGCTTGATCAGGCCGTTTGCCCGCTTCTGCAGGCGGCGGAACATTGCAACATCCGCCTTGTGGAGATACTCCGGGTTCTGGGCACCCACCTTGTTGGGGCTGATGAAGGGGCCCTCCATGTTGATACCCACAAGGTCTGCGCCTCTGCCGTTTTGATGGGCGGCGGCAGCATCCATCACGCCGTTCAGGATCTCTTCTGAGAAAGTCATGGTGGCGGGGCAGATGGCCAGCACGCCCTTACCGGCCTCAAAATCGGCCAGGGTCTGGATGGCTTCTTCATTGCCGTCACAGAAATCCTTGCCCATAGCACCGTGGAAGTGGATATCCACCAGGCCCGGCAGAGCGTAAGCGCCCTTGGCATCCACGATCTCTTCGCCTTCCTCCGGCTGTGCAAAGGGCACGATGCGCCCCTCCCGGATGGTCAGGCTCCCCTCCTCAAAGGTGTGGCGGGGGGTATAAATCAGAGCATTTTTGATGATCATATTCTTATTCTCACGCTTTCCTTCGTGCAACCTCTCAGTCGGGCTTGCGCCCGCCAGCTCCCCTTGTAGGGGAGCCTTTGGCATAAAGAGAAAGCTTCACCCGGCTGCCAAGGCCTCCCCTACTAGGGGAGGTGGCATCCCGAAGGGATGACGGAGAGGTTTGGTCCGTTTTTTTTCTGATTTTATCGTCTTTTTTGCTCAAACCCCTTGCCAAACCATGCGGGATTGAGTAAAATAAATAGAGATATGCGTTAAGCATCAATGAGATTTTACTAATGGAGGAATTCCTATGATTTCTGCAGGCGAGTTTCGCAACGGCGTGACCTTTGA
>ERZ857785.2083-NODE-2083-length-18813-cov-5.053524_pt1 | contig 18813 bp, 15 predicted proteins | sample MGYA00519763_ERZ857785 | MGnify/ENA primary metagenome ERZ857785 (study PRJEB31778, sample SAMEA3449365) | human gut metagenome | biome: human gut; feature: human-associated habitat; material: faeces | place: United Kingdom | collected 2010/2012 ...
CTTCAATATATTGGTGTTTATTCAATTAGCAACATTTTTCTTAAAAAGAGCGTAAAAAAATAAAATATTTCTTTTTTCTAAGTAATAATGTAACTTATCTCTCTTTAATATTATCAAATTTTGTTTTCTTAAAATAAATAAAGATCATTACTAAAGAAATCATTGTAGATAATGGGGCTGCAATTCCCATATGGAAAAGTGTTACGTTTGGTATTTTAGAAAATAATAAAGTTAAAGGAATTCTTCCAACAAAAGCCGCTACTAAACTATGTACCATCGTAAAGACAGTTCTTTCGTAACCATTTAAATACCCATTAATACAGAATAAAAAACTTGTAAGTAAACAATCAATAGAATACGTTTTTAAATACAAGGCACCATTTTTAATAACATCTTGATTATTGGTAAAAATACGCGTAAGTATTGTTCCATCGATTTCACAAATCGTTGTTACAACAATTGCGAAGGCAAGAGATATCATGATTGCATATTTTAATGTTTGTTTAGCTCCTACATTTAAAGCAATAAGAGAAGCTAAAGCACTTCCTAAGGCAATGGCTGGTAACATTAAAAATTCCATTAATTTTCCAACAACATCTAAAGAAGCAGAAGCAATTAAGCCCATTTGATTAACAATAATCGTAATAATTAAAAATGATATATTAACAAGTACACTTTGTAATTCCAAAGGAAAACCTATTTGCATTATCTTTTGAATATATTTTGAAAAACAAATATCTTCTTTATAAAAGAATAACCAATTCCTTTTTTACATAAATAAACTAATGCAAAGAGAAAAGAAAACCCTTATGCTGATACAGTGGCAATGGCAGCCCCCTTTTGTTCCCAAATAAAAATATCCTACTAAAACAAAATCAACAATAATATTAATGATACCCGCAATAAAAACGAACAATAAAGGTGTTTTACTATCCCCTAATCTTCTTAAAATACTACTGACAACATTATATCCGACAATAAAGATAATATACTTAATTAGCTTTTCGTTGCTTCAATAGCTTCTTTTGGTGTATTCATTAAAAGTGTAATTTCGTTATTAAAATACAACATCACAAAAGTTAAAGCTAATGCAATGATTAAAAATAAAACAATAGCTCCACCAATCGTTTTCGATAAATCTCGATAAGATTTACTTCCTAGATATTGTCCTAATAAAACCGTAACCCCTGTAGTAAGTCCTAAAATAAGATTAGTAATTAAAGCCATCGTTTGACTTCCTATCGAAACTCCTGAGATATCAAAGGTATGTCCAAATTGTCCTACAACAAATAAATCTGCCGAACCATATAATACTTGTAATAAGTTTGAAAACATATATGGCAAGGCAAATATCATTAATGCTTTAAAAGTCTTTGTTCCATAATTTCCTCATAAAAAAAACTGGATAAGGTTTAAACCTTATCCAGCATTGTCTTCAATACCCTCTGGTGCTTCTATCTTATCATTTGTATCTTTATTGTCAAGTAATTGAAAAGCTTTTACAACATCTTGATAACGAGAAATAATATAATCATAGTTTTCTTTTTGATGTGGTAAAGTACATCCACTACAATCTTTAATATTTCCTATCATTTTATAATGACCTTTACAATCTTTTAAAATATATAATGGGCAATAACAAAACAAACAATTAATTTCATCTAATTGATGACAAGGATAATACTCACATTGTTTATGACTAAAGAATTTATAATGATCTGACATAGACTTTATACTCTGTATTTTGAATAATAACTTGATCATTTAAATCATAAACAACTTGTGACATCACATATTCACCACCATTAATATAGATTTCAAAAACATGATGATCATAATAAAGTTCAATATCATAATGTCCTTGTAATTTAGGTGAAACAACATCATTACATACCTTATTTTCTTGAATGGAAACTTCTTCTCTATTTAAATGGAGACAATCATCTTGGATATCAATTTTAAATCCACCTAGATTTAAAGAACTATCTTTATTAAATGTTGTCTTTAATTGGAATGGTTGATCAAATGAAATTTCTTGAACTTCATGATTAAATGAGTTTTTTATTTCAGGATACAATTCTTGAATGATTTTACCATCTTTTTCATGTAGAATTCTTGGCATGATAAACATTCCAATCCATTCTTCCCCTTGAACTGGTTTTCTCATTCTAAGCCATCCTAGTAATAATCTTTCATTATCTTTAGATAAAAATGTTTGTGGAGCATAGAAATCTAAACCATGATCTAAGTAAGGCCAATCACCATGATCTTTAATAGTAAGAGTATCTTCATCAAAATCAATCGGCATATAACGCGCATTACTATTTGGTTTTGGTGGTTGATCCGTATTTTCTGGTGAGAAAATCATAAAGAATTGATCATTGATTTTAAAGACATCTGGACATTCCCACATATTTCCAATAGTTGGTTCTTGATAGCTGTTTTTATATTCAAAATGAATTCCATCTTCACTTTCATAGAAAAGTGCTTTTCCACAGTAGTCATTTTCATAAGCTACTTTACTCCCAATAACCATGGCATATTTTCCATCTTGTTTTTTCCATACTTTAGGATCTCTGGTATGACGATAATCTCCAATATAAGCTTCTTGAATCATGGGAATGATTTGTTTTTTATTTTTAACATTATCAAAATGAATTCCATCACTACTTACAACGAGTGCTTGTGAGGCTCTTAAATCATCATCACTATATTGATTATGTACATTACTTGGATTTTCTTTAGCGTATTTAATAGCTGTATAATAAAGATAAAGTTGGCCATCGATTTCAATTGCTGATCCTGAAAAACATCCATTTCTATCAAAATCTTTAGAATATACTGAAGCTAGTCTTAAAATGCTATAGTCTCCCTTTAAATTTTCTCTTATATAGCTTTCTGAAAGCTTTTTAGATACTGCATAAGGAGTTTTAGGACTAATAGTTTCATATTCTCTATATTCACTAATACTAAAGCGTTCTCCATAAACAGAAATTGTACTTAAAAATATAAAGGATTTCAATTTTAAAAATTTATTGCACATATCTACTAAATTTTTTGTACCATCATAATTAATTTTTATAAATCTTTCTCTTGAAAGGTCATCCCCTTTATTATGGGCTAAGGCTGCACAATGTATAACTACTTCTATATCAGAATTTTCCTTAAAAACTTTTTCCATACTTTCCATATTTATAATATCACAATAATAATACTTATTACAGCCATTATAACTTTCTTTTTTACCAATTCCTACAATAAAAAAGCCTTCATTTCTTAATTTTTCACATAAATATGAACCTATTATTCCATATACACCTGTTATTAAAATTTTCATAAATTAACTTACCCCTTCTTTTATTCCCTCTTTTTTTATTACTTTAAAAAATGTAAGCCATAATATTTTTATATCAAACCAAAAGCTTTGTTTTTCTAAATATTCCTTATCAAGCCTTACCTTTTCTTCTAAAGAAATTTCATCTCTTCCATTAATTTGTGCCCAGCCTGTAAGTCCTGGAACTAAAATATTTATTCCTTCTTTATTTCTCATTTCCTTTAAATCATATTGATTATAAAGAGCTGGTCTTGGTCCTACAAGGCTCATTTCCCCTTTTAATATATTAAAAAGTTGTGGAAGTTCATCTAAACTTGTCTTTCTTAAAAATTTTCCTATAGGAGTTATGTACTTTTCTGGATTTTTTAATAAATGAGTTGCAACATCTGGAGTATCTGTTCTCATTGTTCTAAACTTATAAATATAAAATTCCTTATTAAGTCTTCCTATTCTTTTTTGTTTAAAAAATATATTTCCCTTTGAAGTAAGCTTTATTATAATTGAAATAATTAGTATTAAAGGTGATAAGATAATAAGAAATATACCACTAACTAAAATATCAAAAATCCTTTTCATTTTCTCTCCCTCTTTTTAAATCTTAAAAAAATCAAATAAGCATAGCTTATCTACTATGCTTATAATACCATATTTTTCATTAAACTTTGTTACTATTATATTAAAATATACTAATAAAAAACATAATTTCTTAATTATTTTGCTCTTTTTATTCTTTATCATATGCTACTTCTGTTAAAGCTTCTTTTTCTGATATTTCCTTATTGAAAACTTTATTTTTATCTTTATTAGAATAAATATCTCCAATATAAGTAGGTACAACTTCCTTTAACTTTTCTTTAGTTTTTACTATATCTCCTGTAGAAGACACTTTTATAAGTTCTTTAATATTTTCTTTAACTTCATTAAGATTAAAACTTCCAGGTCTTGCTACAAATATTTTATTATGGGCTGTTTTTGTTAAACCTTCTTCATTCATAAGAAGTTCTTCATAAAGCTTTTCTCCTGGTCTTAATCCTGTTATTTTTATTTTTATGTCTTTATCTGGAACAAGGCCTGAAAGTTTTATTAAGTTTACTGCTAAGTCATAAATTTTTACAGGTTTACCCATATCTAAAATAAATATTTCTCCACCTTTTGCATAAGCACCAGCTTGTAAAACAAGTTGAGCAGCTTCTGGAATAGTCATAAAATATCTTGTTATTTCTTTATGAGTTAAAGTTATTGGTCCTCCTTTTTTAATTTGTTTTTTAAATAAAGGTACAACTGAACCATTAGAGCCTAAAACATTTCCAAACCTTACTGCAACAAATTCTGTTTTACTTTCCTTATCTATTGATTGAATTATCATTTCACATATTCTTTTTGAAGCACCCATAATATTTGTTGGATTTACAGCCTTATCTGTAGATATAAGAACAAATCTTTCAACATTAAATTCACTTGAAACTTCTGCAGTATTTAATGTTCCTAAATTATTATTTTTAAAAGCTTCACAAGGACTTTCCTCCATTAATGGTACATGTTTATGAGCTGCTGCATGAAAAACAACATTAGGTTTATATTTACTAAATATTTCTCTAAGTCTTTCTCTATCTCTTACAGAGGCTATTAATGTTATAAGATTTAAATCTTTATAATTACTTAAAAGTTCATTTTGAATATCATAAGCATTATTTTCATATATATCTACTATTATTAAGGTTTTAGGATTAAACTTAACAATTTGTCTGCAAAGTTCTGAGCCAATAGAGCCTCCTCCTCCAGTTACTAATACAACCTTTTCTTTTATGTATTCTGAAATTCCTTCATAATCTAACTTTATTGATTCTCTTCCTAAAAGGTCTTCAACTTTAACATCTCTTATTTGCCTTATTATACCTGTAGTATCTTCAAGTTTAGATACATTTGGCATAACCTTTACCTTTGCACCACTTTCTTTACATATATCTATTATATTTCTAAAATCATCACTATCAATATTTGAAATTGCAATTATTATTTCTTTAATTCCTCTTTCTTCTACAATATTAGGAATATCATTTCTATTTCCTAATACCTTTACTCCACTTATATTTAACCCAATCTTTTTTTTATTATCATCTACAAAGGCAACTACTCTTTTATCATATTTACTATCTTTTCTAAATTCTCTTTCTATAAAAGCACCTGTTTCTCCAGCCCCTACAACAAGTACCTTTTTATATGTATTAATAGGTGAATTTAAATAAATTAAAGTTCTTCTTATTTCCCTCCAACCTATTCTTATTCCATTACAAAAAAGTATTATAAGTATACAAGCCATTATTGTAACCATAAGAGGTACTCTAGGACTTTGAGGAATTGAAATAAAAAAGGTAACTATTCCAACTAATAAAGTTCCTTTAAGACCATTCATAAATTCCTCTACACTATCCATAATCCAAAGGCTTTTATATTGTTTTAAAATAAAAAACACCATTAAATATAAAAAGGTGAAAAATGTTATTTTATCAAGATAGCTAATAAATACATCTATCATTTCCTTCATAGAAATATTTCTAAATTTAAATCTAAATATAATTGCTATAAAATAAGAGGTTAAAATTAAAATTCCATCTATAATGAACATTATTAACCCTTTTAACTTTTCATTTTTAATCATAAATATCTCTCTTTCACCCTATTATATAAATTTAAACTTTTCCAGTAAATCTTTTCTTTAAAAATTTAAAAGCAAATTTAGGGTCTGTTAAAAAGCCTTTCATTAATATAGGTAATGCATAAAGTTTTTTATTATGAATTGAACATACATAAGCCATATTATCAAAAATTCTAACCTTTGCATATTTATTTTCATCATAATATTTCTTATATTTACCATAAAGCATTTTATATCCTGTAAGACTCTTATTAAAATTCTTTGATATTTGTTCATCCTTATGTATGTAGTGGTTAAATAAATAATCATCAACTCCAAAGGCATCATAATCTTTAGTTATTCTAATACACATTTCATAATCTTGTCTTGCTGGAAATTTTTCATCAAAATTTCCCACCTTATCAAAACACTCTTTTTTTATAAGAAATTGTGTTGTTGTTCCTATATAATCTTCTTCAAGCATATCTTTAAAGGTAACATTTTGTTTAAATATTTTATTATATATAGTTTTCTTTGGAGGTTCATAATTTTCATCTACAATATATCCATTACAAAATACAATTCCTATGTTATCTTTAAAACATTTAATTTGTTTTTCTATTTTTTCCTTTTCCCATGTATCATCATCATCTAAAAATGCTATAAATTCACCTTTAGCATTAGCAATACCATTATTTCTAGAAATTTGAGCTCCTTTATTTCCATGATTTTTTATATATCTTACATTTGAATAAGTTTCTGCAATTTTTTTAATTTCATTGCTAAATTCCCCAATAGTTGGATTGTCATCAATTATAATTATTTCTATATTTTTATAACTTTGATTTAATACACTCTTAATAGCTCTATGAACTATATCTGGCTCTCTCTTATAGGTAGTTATAACTGTACTTACTAATTTTTCTGCCATTAATAAACTTCCTCTCTTACATAATATTTATTTTCTTCCTATAGCTTTTTTCACCACTGATTTTATTTTTATCTTTGCTCTTATTTTAAAACTTGGTCTAGTTAATTTTTCTATAACAGAAATCATTTCCTTCTTATCTATTTTTTCAAAAAACTTTTCTCTTTTATCTGTTTTAAAAGTAGGTTGTATAATACATTTATTTCTGCTTATAGCAAAATCTAAATCTGTTTCTTTATATTTTATCTTATTTGATATTTCTTCTAACACAGCTTTTCCTTTTTTACTATTTATTAACAATAAAGAAGAACCTTTATCATCAAAAAAATCTGGATGTTTATCATAAACTCCCCAATAATCTGCTAATGAAATATCTGCTCCATTTGAGAAATTCTTAGACTTACATTCATAGCAAGAAGGTCTTAAATATAAATTTTTCAAAAATCCTTTTAAATATGGGTCTTCTTTTAAATCCTTTGTATAAAACTCATTATTATCAAAGTTTGCTGTAAAACTAAACTTTCTCCATCCTATTCTTTTATCTCTAAAACTAATATTATTTATATTTGAATTGTATTTATTTTTTAATATTTCTTTATATTTTTCAAATACCATAGGACTTGGTACTCCATGGCATATAATATCAACTGCTAAAAGATTTTCATATTTCTTATTTAAAAATAAATTTAATCCTTTTATTTGACATTGAGTTCCACTAAATAATACAATTCTTCCTTCTTCTAAAAACTTTTTAGCTTGTTTATATGTATCTCCTATTTGGCTTTGTACATATTTTGAGCCTTTAAACTTTTTACATCCTTCTAAAGTTTCTGCATAGGAATGTTTTACAATAAAGTTTTCATCAAAACTAGCTCCAAAAACAACACCCTTTTTATTAATTACCTCTTCACACAATAAAATAAATATTCCTCCAGAGGAACTGCTTTTACGTGCTTCTTCATTTGTATTATAACACACATAACCTTCATAATTATATTTTTCTAAATTAAGATTTTTAAATGTAGGACAAGCTTTCTCGCAAAGCCCACAATTTACACACTTTTCTTTATCAACTACAGGATAAGCAAAACCTTCATTATCATATTTCATTGAAATACACTTTTTAGGACATATATTTACACATCCATAACAACCACAGCATTTATTTTTTTCTAATATTTCTATCATTTCTTAAACCTCAAATTTTTATTATAAAATCACTTTTATTATAATATCAATATTTTATTATTAATTCAATATTTTACTATACTTTTACATAAAATTGTTTTTTTGCTAAAAAGGCTTCTTATAATATTAAAATCATTATAAGAAACCTTTTTATCTTATAGGAAATTATATATTTTGAAAATTGTAGATAACTTGCCAAGTTAATAATAAAGCTTAATAAAAGAAACAAATTTAAGAATTTCCTTTCCTTTAGTTAGAGCATAGTGAATATATTATTTTGTCCTGACTTAGAACCTGTCGACAGAAGAGCAAAATAATATACTCACTATGCTCTTTTTTATTATCTTATTTTATATTCCATACCTTTTCTTACTACATTGCCATAAGAATCTTTTACATCTACATATAAAATTTTATTTCCTGTTAATCCTGTTTTCCACTCACAAGTATTTGAATCAGAATAGTCTTTTATAAGATACCAATTTCCATCTTCTGATTTTAATAAAAATTTATACTTAAGGCTTCCTGTACCTTTTGCATTTGCAGTTAATTTAACTACTGTTGAAGATATTTGTGGTGAAGCTTTATCTGATGTAAAACTTGTTATTTCTGGCTTAGAGGCTTCATTTATTTTATAGTTCATACCCTTTCTTACTACATTACCATAAGAATCTTTTACATCTACATATAATTCATAATTTCCTTTTTTAGCTGGAGTCCATACATAACTATTTGTACTTGCATAATTTCTTATCATAGACCAATTTCCATTTTCATCTTTAAGTATAAACTTATATTCAAGATTACCTATACCACCACTAGCTGAAGCTTTTAATTCTATATCAGTTCCAACTTGTTGTGGTGATGATAATCCTGTTGTAAAACTATTTACACTTAAATTACTACTCATATTAACATACTTTTTACCATCTACAGCATAAGCAATAGCCTTTGCTATTTTATTTTGATAGCTATTATTAGTTGTTTTTAAAGCATCAGAATCATTAGTTATAAAACCACATTCAATTAATATAGATGGCATTTTAGTATTTCTTAAAACTGTAAGATTACCATCTTTTATTCCTCTATTATACGTTCCAATTGCAGAAACTATATTGTCACAAGTAATCTTTGCAATTTCTTTTGATTTTGAAAGTTTATTACTACTTTGGCTTGGAAAACCTGAATCAGGTTTTGAAGTTGTATAATATACCTCTGTTCCATTAGCTGTAGAATTTGTAAATGAGTTTTGATGAATACTTATAAATAAATCTGCATTTAGATTATTTGCAAAGTTTGCTCTATCTTTTAAAGATATTGTTTTATCACTTGCCCTTACCATTTTTACTAAGTATCCTCTATTTTTTAATTCTGTCTCTGTTTTTAGTGCAATATTTAAATTAAGAGTTTTTTCTATACGTGAGCCTGAAACTGCCCCAGGGTCTGTTCCTCCATGTCCTGCATCAATAACTACTACCTTCTTTTTTTCATGATTAAATGTAGTACTATTTTTTAAAGTTTCCCCATTTAAACCAATAGATTCTACTACCAAGGTTCTTTTTCCATAACTTATTTTATTAGAATCTAAAATTACACTATATCCACTTTTACTTGCATTTATGTAATTGGCGTATACCTTTGCTACATCTGGTCTTGATATTCCTAAGGTAGCACTTTTTATATATTGTCCATCAATATAAACTTTTACTTCTTTAATTCCTGAATTACACAAAGACCATCCTTCTACTTTAATTGAAGAATTATTTATTGTAATTCCATTTGAAGGATAATCTATATTGCCAATAGAAGGTAACCTATTCTTATTATTGTTATTATTGTTATTTTCATTTTTTACTATCTTTAATGTTCCTTCTGAAGAAATACTGTTTCCTTTACTTCCTTCATAAACAACCTTAATTTTATAATTTCCATTAGATAAATTTGATGTATTAAAATTTAATGAATATCCACTCTTTTCAGCATTAGGATAGCTTGGATATGCATTTTTTACATCTGGTCTTGATATTCCTAAGGTAGCATTTCCTATAAGTTTATCATTAATATATACTTTTATAGCTGAAATATTACTTTTACTTATAGCCCATCCTTTAATAGTTATATCTTTATTACTGCTTGTTATATCTTTTGTTTCTAAATTTTCTAAAATTCTTACTTCATTAGAAACTGCCACTAAAGAATTATATAAATTCATTATAGTATTTCCATAGTTTGAATTACTTGCCCAGGCTTCACTTAGAGCTTGTACTGTTTTTGCTTTACCAAAAATATAAGAAAAATGTCTTGGGTCTGTTGTATTTTCTCTTGGATATCCACTAGCCCCTGCATATAATGCTAAATGGTCAAGATGTGCATTTACTCCATCATCCCAAGTTTTAAATCTTTCATGAGCATTAGGGTCTGTGTTACTCCCCCCCTTGCTTGTTTTCATTCCACAAGGATTTTTATAACTTTCATCAATAACTCCACCAAACTTTCCATAACCTGTTTCTACGGCAGCTTGTACATATGCCATTGTAGGATTAATATTTCCATGCTCTTTAGAATACTTCCAATATAAATCTGCTAATGCTATAAATGTATCTGTAGCATTTTTTCTTTTTGCCCATATTTTTGCTTCCTCTGCTGTTACTTTTGTTGTAGATATTATATTTATATCATTAAGAGCTTGCACCTTTATACTTGATAAAAACCCTATACTTAACAAAAATATCAAAGAAAAACAAAATATTTTCTTTAAAGTTTTCATTTTTTCCCTCCATTTTAATTAGTATCATCTAACCTTTTCTATTATATATTGTTTCTACATACATCTCTACTTTTTTTTATAAAAAACACAAGGAATTGTCATATTAAAAATATTTATTAAATACTTCTTTTTATGACAATTCCTTATTTATTTTCATTTTCTTTTTCTAGAAGTTGCACATAAAGTTATAAGTGAAGACATCATAACAAAAATTGTTTTCATAATAGATTTATTATCCCCTGTTTTTATAGATTTTTCAAAATTTGAACTTGAAGAAGAAGTTTTTTTAACTGATTTAGTTTTTATTGAAATATTTGTTTCATTCTCATTTTTTTTAGTATCTTCTTTCTTGTGGCTATTTATCTCATTGCTATTTTCATTTTTTTCTTCTGCTTTATTTTCTATTTCCTTTACTTCTAATTGTTTTTCTTCTTCATTTAATAGCACTTCTTCATTATCTTCTTTTTTTGAAGTACTATTTAAGTTACTAAAAGGAATAAATTTTATATTCATTTCTTTACAATATTTAGCTATATATGAATCTTGTTCTCCAAATACAACTAAATTATCTAATCCATCAAAAGCTGCTTGAATTTGCATTACTGATTTTGGAACTACTATTGTATTTAAAGATGTACAATTTTCAAAAGCTCCTACAGATATTTTTTCAACACCTTTAGGTATTTCTAAACTTTCAAGGGATACACATTGTTCAAAAGAAGCTGGTTCTATTTCCTTTAATTCTAAAGAAAGATTAACATTTTTTAAATTAGTGCAATTATAAAAAGCAGAATATCCTAAATACTCTACAGTATTTGGAATTGAAATATCAGTTAAGTTAGTACAACTTGAAAATCCATTATTTCCTATAGATTTAACCCCTTCAGGAATAAGAATTTTTTCTATATTTTTGCATCCATTAAAAGCATAATCATATATAGTTGTTGTATCATTATTAATTTGGACTTCCTTTTCTTTTAATCCTGCAGGACAACACATTAATATACTTTTATACTTACTATATAAAATTTTATTTTCACTTGAATAATTTTCATTATTTTCACTAACATCTATTTCTTCTAAATTTTCACACCAATTAAAGGCAGATTCCCCTATTTCCACTACAGAATCTGGAATATTAATACTTTTAATAGATGAACATTCTGAAAAAGCAAACTCATCTATCTCTTTTAATGTATTTGGCAAGTCTAAATTTTCTAATAGCTTACAAGATGAAAAAGCTAAGCTTTCTATACTTAAAAGTCCTTTAGAAAATTCTACTGTTTTTAAAGAGGTACATCCATTAAAAGCAGATTTTTTTATAGTTGTAACACTATTTGGAATAACTACTTTTTCTATATTCTTATTTTCTTTAAAAGCTTCTTCTCCTATTTCTGTTACTGGAATTTCATTTATTTTTTCAGGAATAGTAACTTCACTGTCTTTTCCTGTATATTTTTTTATAACTACAAACTTATCATAAACCTTTACTTCAAAATCATCATAATTTTCTATTGTATATACTATTTCATCATTATTTGAATGTGATTCTTCCTTAACAACTGTTTCTGCTGCTTTTACTATTTTTGCATCTTCAATTGCCCCTAAAAATCCTGTTGTTACTGCACACATAGCAATTAAAGCAGCTGCTCTTTTCTTTATAGACATATTTCTACCCCCTTAAAAATATTTTCCCTATTTTTATTTTACTCTTATTTGTAAACTTTTTCAATCATAGTAATATTTTTTTAATATTTATCTAAATAAATATATAATAAAAAGTCATCAAAAATTAATCTAGATGACTTTTACTTTATTAAAATATTATCTTCAAATCCCTTTAAATCTATATTTCCATCTTTGAGAATTTCTTTTATTGTATTTTCAGTTGAAGTAGATATATTATTATCTTTAATAGATACTACATTATCTTTAATGTTTACTAAAACATTCTTTTTATATAATTTTTCATCTTTTTCATTTATAATATAATTTATATTTATGATTCCATTTTGTCTATAAATAATATTTTCTAAAGTAATTGATTTATTCTCAGGAAATTTTCTTTTTATTTCTTTTTTTATTTCATCAAGAACATTTTGTCCATTTTCATATTTTATAAAATCTTCATTAGATATTTCTCTACCTTCATATTCTTTATAACCATTTTTCCAATATAAATAATAAGTATTTAAAGCATTTCCACTCCATATAACTGGTTCTTGCATGTTAGCTATTACTTCATGATTTGATAATATAAAACTTAAATCCCCCTCTTTATCTTGAGAAATATATCCAGATTTACTTTCTAAAACTTCCTCTGGTTTATCATTTTTTACTCCCCATAAAGTAGTACTTACTTCATTATTATCACTAAAAGTAGGAAACTGAAAGTGAATATTATATTCATTTTTTATTACTGAAGGAAAGTATTTTTTAGTTGATTTATCAGAAACTTTTTCTACAATATTATCATTTGCAAACCATATAGACCCTTCAAAAGCTTCTCCACTGATTTTACCAACAACTGCAAAAGCTTCATAATCATTGTCATTTTCGTAATCTTCAAAGAAAATATCAAAAACAGAATCATTTTCACTTTTAAAATTTACAGCTTTAGAGATTTTTTCTTTAATATTACTCTTTTTCTTTTCAACAATTATATCATTATTCTTTTTATATATATCATTTATAGCTTCCCTTGCAGCACTAAATTTTTTTTCACTTATTAATTTTTCAACTTCTGAAATACTGCTATCTAAAAAAGATAATTTTAAATCTTTTAGCTTTTGAAGACTATTAGTTAATTCTTCAGTATATTCAGTTGAAATTTCATTTATAAAGCTTTCAAATTCTTTTTCTAAAGAATTAAAAGATGAATATTCTTTATTTTTAATAGCTTCTTCTGCTTTTAGTAAAAGTTTATCATATTCATCATTTTTCTCTGAAAAATAATTATCATAAATTCCTTTGCAGTCTTTTACAAAATTCTTAAATTCATCTATCTTTTTTGTTTTTGCATTATAATTTCCTGCTACAGCTGCAATGGATAAAACTATAATAAGGCCTATTATAGTAAATACAATATCCTTTATTTTCATCAGTTTTCCTCCATGAATAATAAAATGCACATTAATACTAATTTATATTATTATAAAACTCAATATAATTCTTTTTAAATATGCTATAACTAAATTTGTTTACATAAGTTTCATAGGCGTTTTTGCTATATTCTTCTATTAAATTATTATTTTCAATTAATTTTAACATAGCTTCTGATAACTCTAAAGTATTTTTTGCCTCTACTAATAATCCATTAAATTTATTTCTTACTATTTCTGGAGTTCCATCAACTTTAGTTGCTACTACTGGTTTTTTAACAGAAAATGCTTCTAAAGGTATTAATGGAAGGCCTTCCCAAAGAGAACTTAAGACTATAAAATCCAACTGTTTCATTACATTTTGTACATCTTGTCTTTGACCTAAAAGTATTATGTCCTTTTCTCTTTTTAAGCTCTTTATTTGACTATTTAAATTATCTTTTTCTGGTCCATCTCCAACAATAAAGAATTTAGCTTTTTTTCCTTTACTTAAAATTTTATCTGCTGCTTCAATATAATAATTCATTCCCTTTTGAGGACGTAAACGACCAATATTACCAACTAATACATATCCCTCATTCTTATATTTTTCAAGTTTAGGAATTACATTAAAATTGCCATCAAATTCTTCAACAGAATTATAAATTACAGTTACTTGTGATTCTTTTAATCCATAAAAATCTGTAAGATTTTTTTTAACCATTTCTCCAACTGCTATAACTTTTGCTTTTTTTAGAGAAAATCTTGTTAAAAATTTTTTATCTTCAAAAGTATTATGGGCAGTATTTATAAAAGTAAACTTTTTAAAAAAGCTTAAAATTCTAGTATAAAAAGCAGCCATTCTGTGATGAGTATGTACTATGTTAATATTTTCATCCTTTATTATTTTAGAAACCATCTTTAATGTTTTTATTATTGTAACTGGATCTTTTCTTTCTATATCTGGTATTTCATAATGTTTTATACCCATTTTTTCTAAGCGTTCAACATTTGCACCACCTAAAGTACAAACTACAATTTTATCTACAGAGTCTTTCATTGTATCACATAATTGTAATATAACTTTCTCTGTTCCCCCTAATTTCATAGTACGATTAAAATATAAAATATTTTTCATTATTAATCTCCTTGCTATTGTTTATCAAAATAATTATCTTTCCTTATATCTATTAAGCACATCATTTATATATTTATCTGATTTTCCTCTTTCAATTGAAAGTAAATTATGTACTTTATCATAATAAATACCTTTATCTGCTAAATTTACATTATCAAAGCTACTTATTCCTCTTTCTTCTAAATTAACTAATTCTAATAAACTTGAAATACGACTACTAGCTAATTCTGGATATATAGATATAAATTGTTTCCTAAATATAATAGAAAAAACTGTTGCATGGAAAGAATCTGTTACAACATATTGAGCATATTTAATTAAGCCTAAATAGTTTTCTACTGTAGGACACCATACTAAATGTCCACTTCTATAAATATCATGCCAATTATAACTTATGTTATAAACAGGTAAATTATATTTTTTAGATAACTCCTTAGCATATACATCAATCTTTTTGTCATGATGAAGATTATAAGTTAATATATATTTCTTATTTTTATACTTATCATCGACATACTTATTCCACTCATTATCTACTAATAAAAGTGTTGGGTCTAATACTTGAGGACAATTTTTAAAACCTAAATCTTCAAGAATTTTAACACCTGCATTTTCTCTTACAGAAATATAATCATATGCTTCTAAAAGTTCTTTAGTTTCTTCTTTTTCATCATCTTCTAATTCACTTTTTCCAAAACTTGCTGCATAAGAAAACTTAAACTTATCTTTAGGCACAAATTTCAAAAATAAAGAATAATCTATTCCTTCATTCCAGTAACTATTCCAAACCTGATCACTACCTGTACAATAAATATCTGCCTTTGGAACATCTTTTTCAAATTCTTCATATGTTCTATATGATTTACTTGTAAGTTTTAAATTTCTCTTTAAAAAGTCATCAAACACAACCATTTTCTTTATATATGATATAAAGATTATACATCTGCATGCAAATAATGCTACAAAATTCTTTTCAAATCTTTTACTTTTCCCCTTTAACCTTTTTAATAAACCTACATTATGATATCTGTCTGGATAATAGTCAAGAATTTCTACATCCACACCTTTATCCTTTATTTTTTCTTGCAATGCTAATGTTTGTAAAACTGATCCATAATTTCTTGCTCTATGCAAAGTAATAATTCCTATCTTCATCTAAATACTCCCTTATAAGCTATCTTAATAGTAATTCTCCTAATCACATGTTTTTATGATAATATATATTAATTTAAAAATCAATCCAAATTTCCATTATATGTATATTGTATAATTCCTATTTTTTATATTCTAAATTTAACTCTCATATTTTTATTTATACTTAAACATTAACTTAAATATTTTAACATCATCAACTATATATCTCTTAAACATTCTTTTAGGTTCTTTACTTAATCTATAAAGCCACTCTAATCCATTATCAGACATCCATTTTGGAGCCCTTTTTATATTTCCTGCTTCAAAATCTAGGCTTGCCCCTAATCCTAATGAAATTGGAACATTAAGTTCTTTTCTATATTTATGTATAAATTTTTCTTGTTTTGGACATCCTAACCCTACAATTAATATCTGAGTATTAGCCTTATTTACCATATTTATTATTTTTTCTATTTCTTTTTTATCTTTTTCAAAGCCAAAAGGTGGTGAATATGTTCCAACTATATTAAGCTTTGGAAATTTATTAGTTAAATTTTGTGCTGCTTTATTTGCTACTCCCTCTCCTGCCCCTAAAAAGAACATATTGTATCCCTTTTCTGCTGCCATTTCACATAATAATGGAAATAAATCCGAACCAGATATTTTTTCTTTTATTGGTGTTTTATAAAATTTAGAAATCCATATAAGAGGTTTTCCATCAGTTAAAATTAAATCTGCATCTTTATAAACTTCTTGTAATTCTTTATCTGTTTCAAGCTTTACAATATGGTCTACATTCGGAGTTACAACATATGCATTTTTATCTTTTTTTATTAACTTATCTATTTCATCTATAGTTTCTTTCATAGTTAAATTATCAATTTCTGTATTCATAAATTTCATTCTTGACATTTAATATTCCTACTTTCAAAAATTGTTTTTATATAATTCTTTATAATTAAATTCAAAATCTACCATAAATTTTATCATACTAAATTTTGTTTTGCAATTATCTTACTACTCTTTATATCAATTAATTATATTTACAAATCTATCACAATATTTTAAAATAGATTTTCTATGAGTAATAATAAAACAAGTAGGTCTATTTTCAAGGTTAATTATATTTTTTATAACTTCTAATTCTGTATCCATATCTAAAGCTGAGGTTGCTTCATCTAAAATCATAAACTGTGCATTTTTAATTAAAGCTCTTGCAATAGCTATTCTCTGAGCTTGGCCTTCTGATAAGCCATAACCACCTTCTCCTATTTTTGTATTTATTCCATCTCTTAAAGAATTAACAAACTTTAATGCACAAGCATTTTTTAAAGCTTTTTCAATTTCTTCATAAGTTGCATTTTCCTTTCCTACTTTTAAATTTTCTAATATACTTCCACTAAATAATGTATTTCCTTGAGGAATATATGAAATTATATTTCTTGTAGTTTTAGAAACCTTTACTTTATTTTTATATTCATCAAAAAATTCTATTGTTCCATTATCTTGTTTTAAAAAAGATAAAATAAGATGTATTAATGTTGTTTTTCCAATTCCAGACTGACCCATAATAGCTACCATTTCTCCTGGATTAACAGTAAAATTAAAATTATTTAATATTTTCTTTTCTCCATAGGAAAAATCTAAATCTTTTATTTTTAATCCTACTGCTCCTTTTAAAGCTAAGGATAAAGTTTCTTCTTCTTTTTCTAAATTATCAATTTCTATAATTCTTTTTGAAGATGCTAATATTGAAATTGTTTTAGGAATAATACTTGCAAGAGATACAATAGGTCTTTGAACTTGAGATACAAGAGAAAGAAAAGCTGTCATTGTGCCATAGGTTATACTATTTTGAGATAATTTTATTGCTCCTAAAATAAAGGCAAATAAATATCCAAAAGAAAAGGCAAAACCCATAAAAAAGTTTGCTATAACAGCTATTTTATTTTTTTTCATAATTAAAAAAAGACGTTCTTCTCTAAGTTTTGTAAGCTTTTTCTTACTTTCTTCTTCATAAGAAAAAGCTTTTACTACATTTATCCTTGATATATTTTCTTGAAGAAAACTTCTATATTTTGATTCTGATTTTTGCACTTTTTCTTGAAGGTTTTTAAGTTTTTTTCCAAATAATATACTTATAATTCCTGTAAAAGGTCCTAAAATTATAGCAAAAACAGCTAAGGAACTATCATAATGCATAAGAAGAATAAAGGCTGATATAAATTGTACAATTAAAGAAATAATAAAAGCTGATATAGAAAAAATCCCATCACTTACATTATTAATATCACTTGTAAGTCTAGTTAAAAGGTCTTCACTATGATATTTTTTTACTAAATCCCATCTTGAAGACATAACACATTCATATATATTAGTTCTAAATCCAAAGGAAAACTTTTCTGTTAAGCAACTAGTAAAAATTGAAGATGCTGCTGAAAAAATTAAGGATAAAACACTTAATATTATTACAAGGCTTATACTTAAATACATATTACTTGAAAAAGAAGATGCCATATCTACTACATATTTATTAGCTGAAGAGGAAAATACTCCTATAAGAGTTATAAATATATTTAAAAATATTATAAAGAAAATTTCCTTTTTAT
>ERZ857785.2103-NODE-2103-length-18618-cov-8.752357_pt1 | contig 18618 bp, 19 predicted proteins | sample MGYA00519763_ERZ857785 | MGnify/ENA primary metagenome ERZ857785 (study PRJEB31778, sample SAMEA3449365) | human gut metagenome | biome: human gut; feature: human-associated habitat; material: faeces | place: United Kingdom | collected 2010/2012 ...
CGAACCCACGTGATCAGCTTGGAAGGCTGGAGTTCTACCATTGAACTACACCCGCTTATAGTCGGGGTGACAGGATTCGAACCTGCGACCTCTTGATCCCAAATCAAGCGCTCTAGCCAAGCTGAGCCACACCCCGTAAGTGTTATATGATTTTGTAACTCATAACAAAAATATTTTATCATATTTTGTTATGCTTGTCAATCCTTAAAAGAACTGCGGATGACAGGAGTTGAACCTGCACGTCGTAGACACTAGAACCTAAATCTAGCGCGTCTGCCAATTCCGCCACATCCGCATATAATAACGCATTCATGCGAGTTTTTCATATCTCACGCTAGATTATTTACGTCTCATAGCGCTAGATTTCTCGTTGACTGCTTGACTAGTATACCAAGCAAAAAACAAATTGTCAAGCATTTTATTTTACATATTTTAAAATAATATTTAACTTCCATCCATTATACTTATAACCATGATGTATAAAAAGTGTTCCATCCTTTGCTAAAGACATTGACAGTATGGCGTCTTTAAAATCTGCAAAAGATGTAATATAAGATATACTTGTGTTCATTATATGTGTGGTACTCATGACCATAAACTGTGATACTGTTCTGACAGCCCTCATGTCAACCAATGCACTGACTGTCGATCCTATTTGAGTCGAATCAGAGGCAACCGATCCACTTTTTGCAGTTGATGATAATGTCACACGCACAACCTTTTGGTAGATCGGTTTGCCATCAATCCAAGTACCTATCTCAATCTCATCTGTTGAATATACCTCACTTGAAGCACCACCGCCACTGCCACCAGTTCCATCTTTCCCATCCTTACCTTTCAAATTAGGCGTTGTAAATGTACCTGCTGCTGTAGTGATATCCAGTTTATATTGCGTGTCTGTGTTTTCGGCATTTTCTACGATCTGTGGCGAAAATCCATCGACACCATCTTGTCCATCAACCCCATTAGTACCGTCCTTGCCGTTCGTTCCATCCTTACCATTGACACCATCAATTCCATTCTTGCCGTCAACTCCGTCTTTCCCATTCGTACCATTAACACCGTCTTTTCCAACGACATTGCCAACATCTGTGCTTGTACCATCTGTCAAAGATACAATCAGATGCCCTGCACTGTTAATTGATACACCAGAGATTCCTACTCCTGTTGAACCACTTGGCAGTTTTTTTACGATATCATCAATCTGAGATTTCGTATAATAATCGGATAAATCTACATTCTCGCCAGATGATCCACCATTCTTTTTAATTTCCTCTTTAATTTTTTCTACCAGATACTGCAAACTTGTCTGGTCTAGGTATTTATCTGTTGGGCTGTCACTAACTCTCATTCTACTCACCGCCAATCATAACATCAATATCTGATTTAGAGATTCTTCTTGATCCATAATCAGCAGGCGAATAAACAGTAGGATTCTTACTTGTAAACATAAGCGAAAAGCATGAATATTCCTCTTCTGGCTCTGGAATAGATGCAATCTTATCCCTAAGATTCTGAATCCTTTTTTCAAGATATTTGTACGCTTGAGATGTTGTAGTAAATTCTGTAATTGTCTGGCGCATGATATCAATGTCGTTGCTGACTGCTTCTAAGATATCTAAAGCAGATAACAACATCTGTCTTTGGTCTGTTGCCTTATTATATTCTGCCACAGCAGATAATCCATTTTCTAGTAAAAATTGTGTATATTGTTCATCAGAAAAGTATTCCTGATTAGATAATTCCATTTTTAAGCGATCTAAAATCTTCATAAGTCCTCCTTTCATTGCATCAAAAAAGGAACCTAGTCGGTTAAACTAAGTTCCCTTTGTGTTGGTTAGTGTTTAATTAATTATTTTCAATATATTCAGCATTAATTACTGGCACTGTTTCTGTTGTATTCATCACCGTTTGATAAGATCTTTCTCCATTGCAAATTCCATAAACTGTAACATGCTCGCCTTTTATAATTTTTTCATTTTGACCATCAAGTGTTGCATTATATGCATAAATAAATATAACATCGTCCCCAACTTGTAATAAATACATTCCATCATCTACTACCTGCATAATTTTTCCAAATTGTTTAATATATTTTCCTTTAAATTTTTCTGGATTAGTTGCTATCTGATAGTAACCATAATCTTTGCATTTGCTTTTATATTCACTTTCTGTCATATTATATTCATTACTTGTCTCATCTTCGTCATCATCTTCTTTATATTCTGTTGCTTTAATTTTTAATTTACAACTCTTTCCTTTATATTTTACAGTAAATATATTATCTTCTTCACATGACAAGTAATCCCCCTGACCATAGCCATCTATACTCCATCCTTTGACTTTTTCTGATGTACCATTTTCAAAATATGCAGTTACATGAATTCCATCATTACTTGTGTTTATATCTGTATACTCGCTTGTATCACCTGAATATGTTGCTACTAATTTTTTAATTTCTTTATATTCTTCCAAATTCACAGTATCAAAAAAATTTCTTACTACTTTTTCATAATTAATGTCTGCTTTTTTATTTATGAAAGCCCAAATCGAAAACACCTTATTATCATTACATCGAATTCTAGCACGATAGTTATACCATTGCTGTTTTACTTCTGTATCTTCATATTTTAATACATACTGTTGTTTAACATTCTTAAATGCATAATCAAATCTTTCAAAATTTTTCTGTTCCTTAGATGAAGTATTAATACTATCTTTCAACATTTTTTTATTGATTTTTCCATCGACTTCAGAATCACCCATATCTTCTATTTTTATACCAGCGATAGCATTTCCATCTTTTCCATATATTGTAAACGATCTTGTATCATCTTTTTCATCTTTATCTGTTGTTTCTTCCAATTCTGATGGAATTTTAAATTTCAAATAATCCAATTCATATTCTTTTAAATCACTTTCTGCAAAATCATACCAATGTGTTTTTTCTACTTGTTTGTCATTTTCGGAAGCAGCAGTAGTTGTATTTTCTTGATTATCAGTTCCTGTTTGTTGCGTCTCAACATCAGGAGCAATCATCATTGAAACTATCAAACACAGTACAGCCAAAACAGGTACAAAATGTCTTACTTTTTTGTCTCCTCTAGGTTTTTCTTGGTATTGATTTTTTAAATCAATCGTAAAATAAATAGCAGGTATTAAAAAAGTTGCTATCAAAAACCATATATCTGCATCTCTTCTAAAAACCCCTGTTATTACTGCTAGTAGTATAATTCCACCTAAAAAATACAATATAGATAATATTCCTACAGCAAGTTTATGTTGTCCCAAAAACCACTTTTTATCTACTTTTTTCATACGCATTCCCCTTGTTTGTTTAATTTATTTGTTATATTTTTTATTATATCACTTTAACAAGTCCTTGTATATCTCTGCCTTTTCTTTCATTCTTCTGATCTTTGCTTCTTTATGTCTCTTGACAATGACCTCAATCACTGCGCCTGCTTTATCCACGACAACAGACACCATTGTCATATATCCAAGTAAAGTTACAATTTCATGCCCTGGCATAGTTAATAATGTATGTAATAATTCCATATTCGATTCTCCTTATTTGTCGAAAAAGATATCGGCACAATCTCTCATCCCTTGCAAATAAATCTCTCTGCACAGGAGTCGATGATTTGTCGATACCTCGGTTATATATTCTTCTAATTGTTCTGTTTGTTCCTTATTTAAGCAGGATTTTAATTCCTGCAAATGTAATTCCTGCATCTTGATAGATTCTGCATAATCCTCGTCCAGTAGTTTTGTGCGTTCCTGCACTTCCTTTATCAGTTCCTCTGCAAGGTAACTATGCATCATTTCATTATAGATTTCTCTTTTCATCTGTTCCATTTTTCCGTACCTCTTTCTTTTTTATCCTACTTTATCATACTTAATCCTACTTAGCAATATAACACACTACCATATGATAAGATACGGATAAGCGAGGTGGATAATGAAACCATTAAAAAAGAAAGTAAGTATCACGTTAGACAGCGATCTGGTTGAGATGATCAAAACGATGGCAGAAGAAGATGATAGATCGTTTAGCCAGTATATCAATATGGTATTGAAAGACCATGTAAACCGTGAAAACGAAGGGACTACAAGAGAGTAGTCCTTATTTTTTTCTGTGGGGATTTTTGGTGTTTCCTCTAGCCCATATTTGAAAAGAGGGGTAATCGCCTGCAATATCGTCACATTGCACAAATTTTTCTTGTACTTTTGTGCATTTTTACCTGTTTATTCTTCGTTAGAGTACCAATCTAGCGTTGTTTTTGGAAATAATTGGTACAAATATCGACATAAAATTTTGCTTTTATCACTCATTTTAAATTGATTTGAAATACTGATATTTTATCAAATGGATTTTGGAAGATATTTCCAGTGATTCTGACACAATCTATACGTCTTGTTCTTGCAACCATCAAAAAACGTAGCAATACTAAGGATTTTTTGCCCTTAGAACGGCAATTTTTTTGGATGTATCACTCCCAACTATTTCCAAATTACGTTCACCCAACATCTGCGTACCCATTTCGAGTACCCAGACGGTACTTGAGCCCGACTTATTTTTAAGCCCGTTCCTTATCTTTTTCTACCTCTCCACTAGCACCATTCTCTTCCTCTAACCGCTTCAACTCTGCCACACTGTCCGTGATCAGATCACTCTTTTCCATGACGGTCTTTCTACTGATCGCACCAAGTTCTCTCATGGCTTTTAAGTTAGACACCATTTCTGTTGTTGCAACTGGCATATTTACGTTATATACGACCTCAACATCATTCGATACCTCAGTACCCTGCATTTTCAAGATCATCTGGAATCGTCTGAACCTCTCTTGAAACCCTTTGTTCAGCCATTTCTTCGTTTCATCTGCATTGATATTTGCCATATGAAAAAGAATCTTCATTGACACTTCACTGATATTTGCGATATTTGTACTACTACCTAACACACTTGGTATGCAAGCGATATCATTCAACATTTGCTTGATATTATCTAGATATAACTTAATTGTATTGTAATCCATTGTGGTACTCACAACCTTGTAATCTCCATTATCCAGATTCATCACATATCCTGTTGCATCAGCAGGAATCGTTGATTCAATCCTCTGACCCACAGCCACAGGCATCGGATTCAAACTATTGATATAGATTGCGTCGCCCATCTTACTTAGGATATCCTCTAAGTCATCCATAATCGGCTTGATATCAGTTAACATACTTACTCCAAAGTTATAGTCCATATCGTTGAAATTATGGTAATGAATTGGCAGACCACACACATTAATCTTGGAATCTTCCATATGTAGATACCCACCATCATTGTTCCAATTCTCTACATAAGTAGGGTAATATACATTATAAAATGTGATATTAGTAAATATATCTGTCCACGTTTCAATAAACGCAATGTAATTCCCACGATCATCATAAACAGGATAACTGTCGCCACTATCAAGCACCTTACTTTTGATGATTCCATCCTCTACATATACAACTTCGTAAGCATCGCCAAACTTGTTAACTCTATCCAGAATCTGGTAATCAACCGTTTCGTACTGCCCTAATTTATATATTTCATTAAAATTCTTGATTGTATTCTCGTTGCCACTGAATGACACCTTCTTGCCAAGTAAGTACGTTGCGTGGAATCTCAGTACCGTTTTAGCATAGTTCAGTATCGTTTTTCTGGTAATAAGTTCTTTTCCTTTATAAGCACAGTTCTCTCGTCCAAGTACCTTATGTCTACCTGCGAGATAGTCACGGTTCGCAATACATTTCGTAATTCTGTTTACATGATAAGGTTGATTGACTTCCTCAACAAACCATTTGGCAGGATTCTCATACTTATTTTTATATTCTTCGATTGCCACGTTGTCTCTCCTTTCTGTTCTGTTTCTTCTATATAATATCGTCTAAAATGGATACCATAATCCATTCTTCATTCCTTGTATGCACAAGCACAATCCCATGACCAAGTCATCATGACTGCCACTGATTGCGCCCATACTTCCATTATCGTTTGCCACGAACACCTTCATCTCTTCTAGCATATCTTTACTCTTAATCTGGATCAGTCCCTTGTCAAACCATTCACGGCAGTCGTTGACGATGATAGATTTTGTCTTATTGTTAGTGTCAAATCCGACCCTCCAGATAGTTCTCTGGAACTCATCATATGTCTTATACTTGGTCATGTTCATATAATGTTGCTCGTACCGCAGACGTTCAATAACACTGTGTCCACCGCTTGCTTTCTCAACCGTCAACAACGCCTTGTTATAGTATCTGCCTAAAGCATTTAACACATCTGCATACTGATATGGTTTAATCTTATTATTTCTAAACTCAGCCACTTGTTGACCTTCTCGATTTAACACAATAGCAGTAGAGTAATCCTGTCCCAATCCTTCGGAGCAATCCACACCGATATAATATTTCTCTCCAATTCGTGGCAACTGCCAGATATGAAACGTCTTGCCAAGATACGGCATTAATATAGTAGGAATACCTGTGACCTGTTTCTTTGCCAACGGTTTAATCTTGTTCTCTACAATCGTAGTCAATGATGCCGTAATCCTTTTGGAATCGAATAACTGTTGTCCTGTTGTCAAGAAACATTCAGTGTCCGTAGATGGATATTCAACTTGGAATGTATCAAGTCCGTCTGTAGATACCTTCTTTCTTCGCCACGCAATCTGCGCCAAAGAAGCACCCATTTTCAATAATTCCTGTTCATCTTCGTCAAGTTCCATATCTTTAATCTTCTGAGACGTTCTTGCTTCATACTCAGCCACGGCTTGTTCATATTGATTAGCAAACAATGATTTACCGTTAATCCAATTAAAAAAGAACGGTTTATATGAATTGTCTCCGTTCTTTGCTTGTATGTATAATTCTGAAAATTTATTAAAACCATTTGCCGTAGATTCAATAATGATTCTCCCAGATTCACTAACCGCCTGTGATAATGCGTGTAACTGTTTATCTGCATTTTTCCAAAAAGCAAATTCCGATAAATGCACGATACCATTTAATGTATCGCCACGACCAATCTCTTTGTTCCCTGCGGTCAAGCACGTGATCTTACTACCATTATCAAAGCATAATGCCTGTCTGTTGTTCACAATCAGTTTCGGTTTGATGATATCTGGTAAACTGTGATATTGCTGTTTTAACTTATCAAAGATAGTATTACAACTTGATTGATTGTGACTTACTAGAAAACAAGTCGTATTCTCATGTACCACACATTCTCTAATAGACAGCGCAATGGTAATAGAAGAGATACCTAACTGTCTACTCTTTAAGATAATGTTGTTTGACTGCATATTTTGTACCAATTCTTTCTGTTCGTCTGTCAAGATAAATGGCACAAGTTTTCCTTCTTTGTCAGCAATCTTAATGAAAGATTCGATCCAAGCCACCTTGTTCTCATCTTGCCACAGCCAAGCAAGTTTTTGTGCATTTGCTTTACTGATCATCACGCACCACCTTTGAGCGCAGGAATATTAATACCAGATAATAACACGTCCAACTCGTCCTCTGAATCTTCAAAGAAGTCACTGTTGTGGAAATTTTCAACATACTTAGCAGCATTGACATCTCCGTTCAGTGCCTTGTTCATCATCTTCTGGTAAATCTGCATTGTATTTAATGTCCTCATATTTTTCATGTATATTTTAATTGCTTTCTGAGCATCATCACGAATGAGCCAATTGTTCTCGCAGAATTCTTCTGTTTTGTTTGTTCCGTCCTTGCTTTTAAATTGCATATCACATTGGCACAGTTCGTCCCATTTGCATCTTTTTTTCTGGTCTGACAGATACCATTGCACATACTTCGCAATGTGATATGGGCAGATTTCCTGCATCTTTTGAAGCAATGTTTTATCTTTACTTTTTGCCATTTGTTTCTCCTTTCTGTTTGATTTTGATTGTTCTGTATTGATCGACCACGCAACCGTAGGTTGTAGTGGGCGGAAGTGATGTGCTTTGTGAGCGTTAGCGATCAAAGGATATCGCGCTACATGGGGTTTGGGGCTTGTCCCCAACATGATGAGGAAACCTTTACACTCAACAACTTATCTGGCACCATCCGACACACATTTTGTTGTAGGTCGAAACGCCCACTCCTACGGGTGGTCATTTGACCAACACAAAATATATGTCAGTATGGATGCCTATTATCATACTAAACTCGCAAAAAACGCTTCGCTTATTTTCGCTCTCTGTCAATTGCGGCAAGCGCAATTTCCTATTGGGGATTTTTATTTTTTCTTTTTAAAATCGTCGTTTTCTCCAGTGTTTATAAGGGTTTTATGCCATTTTGCGTACGTTTTCGTTACGACCCTATATAGAAGCATCGTAACAATTTCGTACGCAAAATAGTTAAAAGTCCAGTAATATTAACAAAAAACGACGATTCTATACTCTCGCCCTAACTATCGTCCACAATCTAACGTCCTTACTACGACCATCAATTTTTCGTTTTGTTCTTTTCTCATTTATCTTATAAGGTATCCCCATCTGCAATAATCGTTCATTTATCGTCTTTGCGGTTTTAACAATTCGTCTATCTTTGCGAATAGCCAATTCCTGTACGAGTTTATCTTTCTGGGACTTATCACAAAATTCTGTTTTATCACTTGCATATCTTGCCAACTTGATCATAATTTCAATACATTCTGGATCATAAATTTCATATCTCATTCTCTCAATTTCACGAGTTCTGTTGTATTTATGCGTTCTCTCGAACTTATCAGCAAGATATGTGCAATATCCGTAGTCGCTGAGATTTATCATCTTATTGTAGAGTTCGATATCGCTCTCTTTTTTCTTAAGCATCAATTCATTGACCTTTAAACAATTATCCTTTTTATCAGTATAGATGATTCCACTCTTGTCTACGTTAGCATTAAATCTTGGATATTCTCTGTAAAATTCCTCTTCTCCATTGAAGTCAAGGAACTGCGCAGGTGTAATATCTTTCTTAATCTGTGTGACCATACCGCCTAATTGTTCATTGGTTCTCGCACGAACATAAACGTCAATCTTTTCTGAGTATGCGCCATTGTCTTTCCTTCTGCCGATACGTCGTCTACCCATGCACTGGATCAGCGAACCAAGATCACGAATGTCGATCATGACCTCTTTTACGTCTTTATCTTTGATGTTGACGCCTGCATCTAGGCAAGCAGTAGTGATAAGTAGGTTTTCCTCGAATCTCTCATTTTCGAGCATCTGATTTAACTTCTCTTTGTCCATATATTTGGCATAATCTTTATTGCTCTCGCTACAGCAGAAGATTGCATTGTCCTCGAACTGCTTGTATAATTCGTATGCCTTCTTGGCTGATTCAATAAAGAAGATTGCCTTTGTACCTTTGCAAATTACCTCTTCTGCCTTGCGTTTAAATGCATCCTCATGATAGAAGAAGTAGAGTTGATTTATGAATGACCAATTGGTTGGGATCTTGTATTTCAGTGGCTTTATGCCTTCTCTGATGCCTAATTTCTGGGCGTTGTCCGTGAGATAATCTCTCATGTAGGATTCAATATTCTCGCCCGTGGCGCTCATGAATATCTTGACCGCAGTAGGACATTCCATGATCATGTCATAAGCCACGTCTGTTGTATCATTGAAACTTGCATCTTCGGTGAAGTAGTGGTACTCATCTGATACTATGTAGCCGTAGTCGTATGGATTGAATTCATCATCAAAGTCACTGCATCGTTTATGCATGGAAAACTTCTGATATGTCACTATATCAATCACATCATCTTTGCCGTCGGCTTCAATTTCCATAACGAATTGATCAACGCATTTGCGACGATGGATTAGGAAGAGAATCTTTTGACCCTCTTCCTTTGCAATGTTATATAGTGTATTCTTTATAAAGTAGGACTTGCCAACGCCAGTACCTGCCATAATTACGACAGGTACATCTGGTTCCCATTTCTGAATATCTTCTCTTGTAATTAAGTCGCTAACTCTTGTATTTTTACTTACTTTTCTTGTATTTGTTGCCATATTTGTTTGATCTCCTTGTTTGATTATTTAGATAAGTATTCTTTGATTGTTTTTTCCAGATTCTCGGATTGTCTAAAAATAAATACATTCTTGTCTGGACATTTTTCATTACGCTCCATCTTTTTAAGGATAAATCCCTGCACCATGAGATATCCCGCTAGTTTTTGGTTAAAAATAATTTTGTTTTCTGTTTTTGTTTTGTTCATGTGTTTGTTCTCCTTATATTTTGTATTTGTTTATTGAGTAGTCGACAATTTGTCGATTACTGATATTAATTAGTAGCCCTCAGTTTGAGGTTAACTGACCTAAATTCTGACTATTACCATTCGTAATACCTAAATTCTGAGTACCAAGATTGTTGGCACTTAAATTCTTGGTACGAAGATTGTTCGTACCTAAAATTTTAATCCGCTAAACTGAGGACTACTGACCTAAATTTGACCCGCCAATAATGTTGGCGGTTAAGATTTTGAGTGCTAACATTATTAGCACCTAAAATTTTGGTAGGAAGATTGTTCATACCTAAATTTGGGTCTACGAACAATCTTCGTGGTCAAAATTTTAATTATGCGAACATTTTCTTTTTTAATTCTTCGACTTCGGCTCGTGCAATATCCATCAATTCTTCTCGTAATTCTGGCGTAGATTTGAAGAGATATTCCGTTTTATATTTGTTTCTCCGATTCTGGCGAATCCTTACAATTGGGTATCCTTTTTTTGTCAATTTATTTACAAGTTTTCTCTGTTCAATTACAATTTCGCCTCTGTTTGTGTATTTCATTATTCTACCTCGTCTTTTTCTTTAATCTCGATTGAGTAATTTACTGTGTTCGTTCTTGTCAACGCATGACAGTATTGTTCTTTCTTGATAATATCTCGGTCACATTCTGCATACAGACCATAGATATCTTCGATTTCGCTCATGAAAAATTTATCAACGAAAAATTCTTCTTTTGGTAATTCTATCTCAAAGACCTCTGCCGTCTCCCAGAGTAGTACATCGTTGATCTTATCAATGTCTATGTTCGTTTTGAGATAACCGTTTTCTAATCTAATCTTTCCGCTCAGATGATACTTATTTCTGATTCGTCTGAAATCTTCTTGAGTATGTCGCTCAATACAATTATAAAATTCTGGCAGATCAAGTACATCTACAAGATAATGCTTAATATATGGTCTGTATCTATCGTCATAGTATCCAAGGAATGAACTATCAATGGTGAGTAGTAGCATCATTGCTTCGTCTGTCATATCTTTGGATAATCCATACAGTGACCATAGCAGTAGTACGGTTGATCCAGCGTATTTTTCCGTGTAATTCTTTTTTGTAACATCTTCCATTAGATTAGGATTGATTGATTCTTCGTTCTTGTAATCCTTATCAGAAAATCGTGTGATGTGGTTATCAAAGCATTTTCCTTGATATTTGGCAAAGTCCACGCCTATTTCTTCTGTAACTGTGGCGTTCTTTGTTTTGGCTGATACGTCGATCGGAATATCTGAATAATTTGCGACTTGCCTTAATAAGAAAACTTCTTTAATTTCCCATCCCATTACTTCTTTTAAGATCGTGCAAGATAACAATGAGTCAATGTCGTCTGTTAATATTGTATGGTATTTATTTTCTGTGTCTTTGTACCAAGTAGGTACATTATTTGTTGCTTTCTGTGTCATAAAAATCACCAATTGGTGAACAAGATGTTAGTTCATCTTGTCCTTCCAATTGATAATCAATGACAAAGAAAGCGAATAAGAATAAATCCATCTTATTCACCTTCCCTTCTCCATTTGTTAAATTCTGGTTGCTTGTTTCCGAGTTTCATCAACTATAATTAAAATCATTGAAACTAAAATACTTTTACGCCATGCCCCATGTCGGGGCACAGCAGTTATTTTTTAACCGAGTTATTTTTGACGCGGGCTTTTTTGCTTGTTTTCTCTTGCGGTTTTAACAAACCGTAACAGCAGTTAAGCCAATCATGATACATCTTCTCGGTCGGTATTACCTCGCATCTTTCGATGCCCTTAATCCATCTGGTCGAGCATCCGAGACACTCAGCCATATATTTTTGAGTTAAATTGTGATAAATTCGCAAAAACTTTAATCTGTCTCCACCAAGCATCTCGTTACTCCTTTCATTTATTACTCACCATCAGATACTGTTGGGGTAACTGTTGATCCTGCAATTACTACACCGCTGTCGTCAATTAACGCAACTGCGTAATACTCAGAGCAGTATACTGTTGTTGTTCTTGTGCTTGCATCTCTGGCAGGTTCTACAAAAGGATTCTCTTTTGGAATTAAACCAATAGATTCCTTCTTGATTGTCAGGATATAACCCTCATGTTTTGCTGTATCGTATAATCTGTCAGTTACAAGTACAGGAATTCCTCTGAAATAACCTAATAAGTTATTCTGCATAACGCCTGTGCCATCTGTAGTGAATGTCTTTGTTTTGTCAACGAATCCATCCATCTTAAGGAAAGATGGTACAAAAGCGCTATGAATGTAGATTCCTGCAAAATCTTCTGCGTTAGCATCATCTCCATATAAACCTAAGATTGCGTTCATTTCGTCGAATGTGATCTGGTGTTTTGTTGCCAGTTGGCTTTTTAATGGTGTTGTTAAAGCAACATTAATGCAGTCAGTATCAAGTTTTCTGGCAAGAGAGATTGCCTGCTGTTTAGCGGCTTCGTCTAATGCGTTACCGAACTCAACTGCATCATCATAGTCATTAACTGATACAGCAGGAGCGGCTACCATCTTAATAGTTGCCTGTGTGCTTGTCTGTTTTAATGCAGTTTTATCCATTGCTGTACCGACTGTAATGTCTTTAGCATCTCCGATATAAGCCCATTTTGGCATGCTAACTGTTTCCCCAGGTTTACCAACTAAAGATTTAACTACCTTTGCGGACTGGGAGATAACTACTTTTCCTTCGATTTTTTCACGTACTAATTCTGCGTAAACGTCTGGGATGATCACGTTTTTATTAACTGCATTTGTAGAATTGTTATTAATATTTGCCATTATGTTTTCCTCCTATATTATTTGTTAATTTGTGTTTTGATGTCTGAAACATCTTCTCTGATTTCATCAAGGTCATCTTTATATGATGTAAGCACCTGCACGAATTCTGCATTTGTAGCAGATAATTTTTCGTTTTGTTCTTGTGCTTTATTGATGACCGCATATAATTTTTCTTCACGAGTTTCGTTTTGTGACTGCGATTTTTCCCAAAGTTTCCATATGAAAAAAGCCATGGCAATGACCATGACAATTGGAAATCCTAATTGACTAATCGCAGTTTGTAGTGCATTGTAATCCACTCCTTTGTCCTTTCCGAAAACCGTATTCACACTTGTGTGAGCCGAGCGCAGAAGTTCCCTTGGGTTAACGGGCGCAAAAGTTCCGTCGTTTCCCCACTTATGGGGAATTATCTGGCTAACGCTTTATAAAGTTCAGGATTATCTTGAAAAAGTTGTGCCTTTTCACCGTAGGACATCTTTTTAAAGTCGGACTTTGTGACGGCTTGCTGTTTGCTATGATTGGTGGGTTTACTCCCATTGTTGAGTAAATAGCCATTGATTGCCACACTCACGGCTTCTAATCCTGCATCGACATCTTCACCAAGATTCAGATACTGTCCTAACTCTGTTGGTAAGCCAAGTTCATTGAGTTTAGTTGATAACTCTGCTTGACGTTCTTTTGCCAGTAGTTTCTGTTCTCTGACTTCTAACTCTTTCATGCGGTTTTCAAATTGAATTTCGCTATCTGATTTTTTCGCAGGTTTGTATTGTTTCAATTCTTCCTTTACAGTTCTGAGTTCGTTGCTGTACTTTGTACGAATCTTATCGCCCTCAGATTGAAGGATTTGCTGTACTCCTGCAAGTTGTTCATCAGATAGATTTAATGTTTCTAGTTCCATGCTTCACGTCCTTTCCAGTTTGCCCACATACAGCCCTGCAATTGCAGTTCCATCTGTTGCCCCCTGTAATGATGTTGTTAATTTGTTGTATCAAAAAAAGACCTATCAATTGCGATAGATCTCTTTCTTCCTTATTATATAATTGTTTCTAAGGTCGTGATATGCGACCTTTGGGTTTCTAAGATGACATTTTGCCACCTTAAGATTCAACGGTTACCGATCTAGTAACCCTTGAGTGACATAACAAAGGGAGTATCTTTTGTGACACCCCCTGCTACGTCTATATACATTTGAATTAAATAACGAACATTTTTATGTTGGGTATACGCCCCCTTATACACACATTTCAGTTTTCATTTTGTGCCGTAAAATACTGATGTTGTAAATAATTTCCAATTTTTCAAAGTCGCTAAAACACTAGGTTTTTAGCCAAATTTTGATTTGTCCACGTTGGCAAAAGCAAAAGTTCAATTTGCTTAAATTACTAATATATCGTCCCCCATATACACACATTTCATGTTCCGTATATACGGAACATTTCTGACCAATATCAAATGCTAACATTCTTTGATCCTCAAAATACCTTCTCCATATAGACACATTTCGTGTTCTGGATTTCCAGTACATTTGAAAATTAACAAAAATTTCGTTCTGGATATTCAGTACATTTTTTTCGATTTGATTTGTCCACGTTTATTAATATATGCTTCTCCATATACGCACATTTCACCGACCGTTTTTTTCGGCTGTTTGTCATTTTTAAAAAATTATTTGACCGAAAATAACGGTTGTTTTTAACCCAATATCAAAAACTAAATTTCTGCATTTTGCCTTCTTAGGGGATACCCCCTCTTCCATATAGTGACTTTTGATGTTCCGAAAAACTCAGTACATGTAAATAATTCCCAGTCCCAAAAACCGCTAAAATACTAGGTTTCTGGACAACGCTTGATAGCGTTACATTGTTCTCCCTATACCGCCACTTAGCACGTCGCCCGTAAATGGCTATTTTACTGAGTTTTTTGATGGTTTCTGAGAGGTAACTGAGAAGTTTTTGGACGTTTTTTTACTATAACTATCTCCTTTTGGTAGAGACACAAATGTCCTTAGCAATATTAATCATCTCTCCCTATTATTGTACTTATTGGATCGTCAAAAACCCTTGTAAAATAAGGACTTTGTTATTTTATTTTTGAGGCAAGGGAGAAGTTTTTTGAACGATTTTTACTATTCCATCCTCTCTTCCTATTGTTCCACTTAATGAATCATCTAAAAATGGCTTAAAATCTGGATTTGGTAACTGTATTTTTAAGGCAAGGGGGATAATTTTGGATTGATTTTTACTAAAACATTCTTGTCCTTCCTATAGTTCCACTTAATGAATCATCTAAAAATGACTTAAAATAAGGACTTTGTGATTATATTTTGAAATAAAGTCGACGATTTTTGACCGATTTTGTCTAAAACATTCTTGTCTCTCCTATACTGGTACTTAGCACAACCGCTAAAGTTCTTATATTTACTGCATTTAAAGCACATATTTTTTTAAAAAGGGGAAGATTTTGGACTCTTTTTTACTATTTTTATCCTGCCATCCACATGTCCCCTATTACCGCAAGATTGGTGTCTAAAAAAACCCTTATAAATACTGGCTTTAACGTCCCTTAAAAAATAAAAGGGGGAACTTTTTTGCCGTTTTTTTACTAAAAATCTATGTCTCCTATTACAGGAAGATTGCCATTCGAAAAAAGCCCTTGCAAACACTGGGCTTAAGAGGTGTTTTAAAATAAAAAGGGGAATTTTTTGGACTGATTTTTTCCAAAGTTGATTCTCTCTTCCTATATGTCCACGAAGCACAAACCCAGAACACCGCATAAACACTGGGTTTGAGCGGTGTTGAAAAATAAAAGGGGGAACTTTTTTGCCACTTTTTTACTAAAAATTAATCAACCGTCCTCAAAACGAGGACACTTAAACTAATGACTCCACAGTAACGTCCTTAGTTGCTTCTAGTTTCTTGGCAGTGTGATACACTCTAAGCGTAAATTTCTTTCCAATCGCACCATTATCCGTTGTTTTTAAGGTTAATGTATTGGCTGTCGTGTCAAATTTCTCTGTTACAAATGTAAACGAATAGTCGCTAGTAATCTCATACTGCAAGCCATCCAGATGTTCTTTGACACCATCATTTTTAGTGACGAACGTAAATACTATGTCTTTATTTGTATACATTTTACTGTATCTACTCGTGATGGATAGAGTCCAAGGATTGACCTCTGGCTCACTCTCAGTTACCGTAATTTCGTCTGTTGTGACCTCTACATCGTGTTCTGTCCATCTGGCAGTAAATTTCACTGTACCTGCCTTGATAAAGGTAACTGTGCCGTCCTGTGCGATTGTTGCCACATCATTATTAGATGATGCCCATTCAATAGTAGGGTTAGGCACTATTTGATCATTCATATAGGCAGTTGTTTCCAGTTTGGTAACAACTAGTCCCGAATCGGTACTGGAACCAATCTGGTATGCCTTATTATAATCACTTAACACAAGGCGATAGTTGACCGTTGGCTGTTCATCTGCTGTACGCTCGCAGTATAAGTGGCAGATGCCATTCTTAGACATGATGTTCTTTATTTTGTAAGTGCCACCGTACTCGTTGAACGTACCACCTATTGTTAAGCGTTTAGCGTCCGAATTCTCCTCTAAAATCAATTCTAAGTCGCCAGACAGTAAAATCATCGTCCCATCACTTGCAGACGAAATTGAGGTCGTTTTCATGCAAATAACCCTAAGTCCTGTGACAGTTCCAGTGTTAAGATTTAAGATACCGTCTGTCTGCTGTATGGCTGATTTATAGTATACGTCGTTTTCTGCCGTTTCCTTATTTAAGACAATGTAATACTTACCTTTATACTGTAAAAGCGTTCCTATCTCCACAGGAGCGTCTATTTCATAGTATATAATGGAACTATCTCTATCTTCTAAGCCGTCGTTATTCTTGCGAAAGACCGCCTTGAAATCCTGCGCCTGTGTGACGGCTGTCATAGTTTTACCTTCTCGTTGTAGTGTTCTGTCAAAACTTCTTTTCAATGTCTCCAATTGATCACCGTCCTTTTCCTTTCTTCATAGAGATGTGAGTGCCTTCATGTTCATGGTTCTTTATAGTATCTAGTGGATTGAATCGTTCAAAGTCAATCTGTAAATCATTTCCAAATAATGTAACATACTCTTTTGTCATGTCTAGGGTAGAGTGTCCCATAATCTTTTGCAGTCGGAATATATCGCCACCGTTGATGATCCAATGCTTGGCGAAGGTATGTCTAAATAGATGGCATGATGTTTTGTTCACATTGTGTTTGATATTATAATTGTGTACTAACTGTTGATATGTTCTGACGGCTGACTGCTTGCCATAATCATTGCAGAAGAGGTAATCTTCTGGTTCTCCGCCACGAATTTCCAAGTATTCCTGCAAGATTGCAGATAAGGATTCAGATAGAGGGATTACTTGTTGCTTACGGTTCTTGGTCTTGCGTAGCACAATGAAGCCACTTGAAAAGTCAACGTCGCAGATACGCACATTTAATGCCGTACGGATACGGTTTGCTGTTGCAAGTAAGTAGTTCTCGAATACCCACGTTTTGTACTCGGCAAACGTGCATTTGCGCAGATTTGGTTTTTCTAATAGTCGTTCTAATTCATCATCGGAGTAAGTTTGCTTGATTGGTTTTTCGATTTTGCATAATTGTATTTTAAAAGATTCCATATAGCCACAGTCCATACAGTAGTACAAAAATGCTCTGAGAGTTCTAAGATAAGTATTGATTGTTACATCTTTGATTCGTACTTCGTCACGAAGCCATAGGACATAGTCGTCAATAGTTTCCTCTGTGATTGTATGCACTCGTTTTCTTGGATCACAAAAATCAAAAAATCTTTTGTTGATTTGTTGGTAAGATAAGATAGTTTTGTCTGATAAGTTTCTGACTTTGCATTTTTTTAGATACATTTCAAATGCTTGGTTAAGAGTTAGATTTGTTGGGTTTGACATCTTTATTTTTTGCATAGATTCCCTGCCTTTCATAGCACTTGACCACGTCAAGATTTTGCGAAAAATCTAGCGAAAAATAAAAAAGCGATTCAGAGAAAAAAACTCTCTAAACCGCATGAATACGTACTTTTTCGAATGTTCGAATTGATCACTAGAACCTAAATCTAGCGCGTCTGCCAATTCCGCCACATCCGCATATTGCAAAACAACAAGCATTTGTTTTCTTGTCGACTGCTTGAATAGTATATCAAGTATTGGTATTCCTGTCAAGTATTTTTATACAAAAATAGCTGTGTCTACTTAATTCCCGCAGATACAGCCATTTTTGTGTTTTTAGTACTGGTTCTTACTTTGTTTTTGCCGATTTTACATTCAGCCATTTTGAATAGACATTTTTGAATCCAACTTTCTTATAGGTACGAATGCGTACATAATATTTCTTCTTTGCTTTGTTAATTTAATGATAGCATATTTCCATACATCAAAAAAGAGACATGATCCTAGATCTCTCTAAAATCATATCTCTTACAACAATGAGCGTGCGGGGATTCGAACCCCGGACAACTTGATTAAAAGTCAAGTGCTCTAC
>ERZ857785.2144-NODE-2144-length-18299-cov-4.730322_pt1 | contig 18299 bp, 19 predicted proteins | sample MGYA00519763_ERZ857785 | MGnify/ENA primary metagenome ERZ857785 (study PRJEB31778, sample SAMEA3449365) | human gut metagenome | biome: human gut; feature: human-associated habitat; material: faeces | place: United Kingdom | collected 2010/2012 ...
CCTCATCCAGATAGGTGTAAAATTTTTTAACGACGCTATTATACACTAAAGTGCTAAAAATGAAAAGAGTTTTTTTCATATTTCCAAAAATTTCATTAAGGCTTGCGAAAATGAGCCAAATATGAGATGATAGATAGCAAGAAATACATTATGCCGGAGCAGGAAAAAGACAGATATAGATTTTTTTCCATATTAGATATGCCGGCCATAAGTAGTAAGATGAGGAGTGAAATAAATGAAAACATTCGAGAAGTCCAGTAAACTGGATAACGTACTTTATGATGTGCGAGGACCGGTAGTGGATGAAGCGGCCAGAATGGAAGAGGATGGAATGGAGATTCTGAAGCTGAATATCGGCAATCCATATCCATTTGGATTTTCTGCACCGCAGGAAGTAATTCTGGACATGCTGAGCAATATTCGTACCTCTCAGGGATATTCCGATTCCAAAGGAATCTTTTCCGCAAGAAAGGCCATTATGCAGTATGCCCAGCTTCGAGGAATTCCCGGGGTTACCATGAGTGATATTTATACAGGTAATGGTGTCAGTGAGCTGATCAATCTCTGTATGCAGGCACTTCTGGATAACGGGGATGAGATCTTGATCCCGGCTCCGGATTATCCCCTGTGGACGGCAACTGCCACACTGGCAGGAGGAAATGTAGTCCACTATATCTGTGATGAGCAGTCTGACTGGTATCCGGATATCGAGGATATCAAGAGTAAGATCACACCAAGGACCAAAGCGATCGTTATCATCAATCCAAATAACCCGACAGGTGCCGTATATCCGAAGGAGATCCTGGAGCAGATCGCGGACATTGCAAGAGAGCATGAGCTGATCATCTTTTCCGATGAGATCTATGACCGCCTTGTTATGGATGGATACAAACATACTTCCATCGCTTCTCTTGCGCCGGATGTATTTTGCGTGACATTTTCAGGACTGTCAAAGTCTCATATGATCGCAGGTTTCCGTATCGGATGGATGATCTTAAGCGGAGCCAAGAACAAGGCTAAAGGTTATATAGAGGGAATCAATATGCTTTCTTCCATGCGCCTTTGCTCCAATGTTCCGGCACAGTCGATTGTACAGACTGCACTGGGCGGATATCAGAGTGTCAATGAGTATATCCAGCCAGGCGGACGTGTTTACGAGCAGAGAGATTTTATCTATAAGGCTCTGAATGATATTCCGGGAATTTCCGCTGTAAAGCCGCGTGCGGCATTTTACATATTCCCGAAGATCGATACCGAGAAATTCAATATCTATAATGATGAGCAGTTTGCCCTGGATTTCCTTCATGACAAGCAGGTTCTCATCGTTCCGGGTAAAGGCTTTAACTGGAACCAGCCGGATCATTTCCGTATTGTTTATCTGCCGGATATCCGTCAGCTGGATAGGGCAATGAAGAAGATGAAAGAGTTCTTTGCTACATATAAGCAGGTCTGATCACCAATACAAATATTTTCGGCATAGACCAAAACGGAAAAAAATGCTATAATCATATCTGAAATATCCCGGTCATCAGGGCCGGGATATATGAAATAAGACCAGAATTGCTTGAGAGGGGAATGAGGAGGGACCGTTATCGGACAGCAATAAAACAGAAATCGAAAGGGGAAATAACGGATGAGCAAATTCAACATGAAAGTGACACCTGAGATTGAGAAACTTACGCAGATCTGTCGTGAGAATGATAAACTGGATCTGTCTTTATATGGCAAGTACGATGTCAAGCGAGGTTTGCGTGACCTGAATGGAAAGGGTGTCCTTGCGGGACTTACCCAGATTTCCAATGTCCAGGCAACCAAGATCGTGGATGGGAAAGAGGTTCCCTGTGCAGGTAAGCTTTCTTACCGGGGATATGATATCAAGGATCTGACAAAAGGCTTCATCAATGACCGGCGTTTTGGTTTTGAGGAAGTAACCTATCTGCTTCTTTTCGGAAAACTTCCGAATCAGGAAGAACTGAATGAATTTTCCGGGATTCTTGCGAATCAGCGCCAGCTGCCGCGGAATTTTGTAAGGGATATCATTATGAAGGCGCCATCCAGAGATATTATGAATGCTCTGTCAAGAAGTGTGCTGACACTTTATTCCTACGACAAAGATCCGGATAATATTGAACTGGAGAATGTGCTCCGTCAGTGTATCAATCTGATCAGTGTTTTCCCGTTGTTATCTGTTTATGCATATCAGGCCTATAATCATTATGAGAAAGGTAAGAGCCTTTATATCCATCAGCCGAAGAAGGAACTTTCCACAGCAGAAAATATCCTGCGCCTTTTAAGACCGGATAAGAAATATACGGCACTGGAGGCGGAGATTCTGGATATTGCTCTGATCCTTCATATGGAGCATGGCGGCGGTAACAACTCTACCTTTACTACACATGTGGTTTCTTCTTCCGGAACCGATACGTATTCCGCAATTGCGGCAGCCCTGGGTTCTCTGAAAGGCCCGAAACACGGTGGCGCCAACATCAAAGTTGTAAAAATGTTCAATGATATGCGTAAGCATGTGCATGATTACAGTGATGAAGAGGAAGTCAGTGTTTACCTTAAGAAACTTCTTCACAAGGAGGCCTTTGATAAACGTGGGCTGATCTATGGTATGGGACATGCGATCTATTCTGTTTCCGATCCACGTGCAGAAGTATTTAAGGGGTATGTGGAGCAGCTTGCAAGAGAAAAAGGCAGAATGAAGGATTATCAGCTGTATGCTACGGTAGAGCGCCTTGCGCCAAAGGTTATTGCAGAGGAGCGTAAGATCTATAAAGGTGTCAGTGCCAATGTGGACTTTTACAGTGGATTTGTTTACAGTATGCTGGATCTGCCCCTGGAACTCTACACACCGATGTTTGCCATTGCACGTATTGTAGGCTGGAGTGCACATCGTATGGAAGAGCTTATCAATGTGGATAAAATTATCCGTCCTGCATATAAGAATGTTCTTCCGGAAGCAGAGTATATTCCTCTTGGTGAGCGATAGGAAAGGCAATGGAAAATGACAGAATATAATGAGACAGCACTGGTACTGGAAGGCGGTGGAAACAGAGGTGTTTTTACTGCAGGAGTACTGGATTACCTGATGGAACAGAAAGTGGAATTCCCATATGTAGTGGGAGTATCAGCGGGCGCCTGCAATGCCATGGATTATGTATCCGGGCAGGTAGGGCGTACCAGAAGATGTATGATCGTGGAAAATAAGGAATACCGTTATATCAGTCTGAAAAATATTCTGGATAAGAAAAGTCTGTTTGACATGGATATGATCTTTGACAGGTATCCCAATGAGATTTTCCCATTTGATTTTGACGAGTACTTTAAATCGGATATTGAATGTGAGATGGTTGTGACGAACTGTCTTACAGGAGAAGCAGAGTATCTGTCCGAAAAGCAGGACAGACAGAGACTTATGGATATCTGCAGAGCGTCCAGCAGCATTCCGGGAATGAGCCCGATGGTAACGATAGACGGGCAGCTGTATCTGGATGGAGGGGCGGCAGATTCCATACCTCTTATCCATGCCATGAAAAAAGGCCACCGGAAAAATGTGGTCATTCTTACCAGAAATCAGGAATACCGTAAGAAAAAACCAGGTAAAAGCAAAGCCGTATATGTGGCTGCTTTTAAGAAGTATCCGAATCTTTTAAATACATTGATCAACCGTTATCAGGTGTATAATAAGACCCTGGAACTGATTGAAAAATGGGAAAAAGAAGGTCATATTTTTGTGATCCGACCGGAAATCGAGACCGTTTCCCGTACGGAACAGAATGCGGAAGCATTAAGCGGATTTTACAAGCATGGGTATGAAGTAATGAAAGACCGTCTGGGTGAACTTTATGATTACCTGGAAAAAGAAAACTGAGGTGGAATAGATGTTCAGAAGTTTTTTTCCGGATGAATATCTGGATTCTGCGTATGTAATTGACTATGAGAAGCTTTACAGAGAAGGATACAGAGGGCTTCTTTTTGATATTGATAATACCATTGTCCCGCACGGCGCACCGGCAGATGAACGGGCAAGGAAACTGTTTGAAAAGCTGAGGGGGATCGGGTTTCGATACTGTTTTGTATCCAACAACCAGAAACCCCGCGTAGAGCCTTTTGCCAAGGCCGTAGAGGGAAATTTTATAGAAAATGCCCATAAACCGGCTGTGAAGAATTACAAAAAAGCCTGTCAGGTGATCCAGACAGAACCTGACCGGACAATTTTTGTGGGGGATCAGCTGTTTACGGATATTTACGGAGCGAAGCGGGCGGGGATCCGTACGATTCTTGTAAAACCGATTCATCCAAAAGAGGAAATTCAGATTGTGCTGAAACGCTATCTGGAAAAAATAGTACTATATTTTTACCAAAAAGAGGAGGGGAAGAATTCATGAACCATATTGTAATTATCGGCTTTATGGGTTCAGGAAAGACACGAGTTGGAAAGAGGCTGGCGAAGGACCTGGGACTTCCGTTTATTGACGTGGACAGACTGATCGTGAAGAAAATGAACATGTCGGTAAAGGAGGTATTTGAACGCTTTGGAGAGCCGTTTTATCGTGCACTGGAGACAATGGCAGTTAAAGAGCTGTCTACAGATGGTGAGCGTAAGGTAATCTCTGTCAGCGCTGGACTGCCTCTGCAGGAGCAGAACCAGAAATATCTTCAGAATATGGGGACGATCATCTATCTGAAGGGATCTGCGGCAACACTGATCAAACGTCTGGAAGGAAGCAACAATCCAACACTGGAGGGAGCTGAGAACAAAGAGGACAAGATCAAGAAACTTCTCAAGCAGAGAGATCCTGTTTATGAGAAGTTTGCAGACATTAAAGTTGTCACAGGAGTGAAGCCTTTTGACGAACTGATTGCAGAAATTGAAGAAAAATTAAAGGCTTAAATAAAAAAACAGTTGAAAAATGACAAAAGGTATTATAGAATAATCCATAGCGAAAAAGAACCGCATATATTAAGGAGGAAATATTTATGATTTCAGCAGGTGATTTCAAAAATGGTATCACACTTGAAATTGATGGAAACGTATGTCAGATCGTTGAATTCCAGCATGTAAAACCAGGAAAAGGCGCAGCCTTTGTAAGAACAAAATACAAAAACATTATCACAGGATCTGTAGTGGAGAAATCTTTCCGTCCTACAGAGAAATTCCCGGCTGCACGTATCGAGCGTGTAGATATGCAGTATCTGTATCAGGATGGTGATTTATACTACTTTATGAATACAGAGACATATGATCAGGTTGGTCTTACAAAAGATCAGGTTGGCGATTCTCTGAAATTCGTTAAAGATAACGAAATGGTTAAGGTTTGCTCTCATAACGGCGAGGTATTCGCAATCGAGCCTCCTCTTTTCGTAGAGCTTGAGGTTATTGAGACAGAGCCAGGATTTGCAGGAAATACAGCACAGGGTGCTACCAAACCGGCAACTGTTGAAACAGGTGCACAGGTTCAGGTTCCTCTGTTTGTAAACCAGGGCGACAAGCTGAAAATTGACACAAGAACAGGAGAGTATCTCTCCCGTGTATAACGAATAAACTGCGTAGCAGTTGATTGGCTATGAACAAGTAGCGAATGCGGATTATGAATATCTGCTTATGATGAAAAAACCCGCTTATGCGGGTTTTTTTATGCCCGTTTTTAGAAATTACCTTGACACAAAAAATCATTCTGGTATAATTAAACCCAGTCAAAAATAACTGACCAAGAAGTTCGTCTGTCCACCAGAGATGTCCGGAAATGATCCGGCCACGGAAGTCTTTTGAGGGCTTGTACTGGTTTCGACGGGGGCTTTGAAGTTAGGGAAGCCATCCGCAGACTCCTGGACTGCGTACCAACCGGGAAACTAAATATAAACGCAGACGAACAGTACGCGTTAGCAGCCTAATTGCTGCTCGTCAGCCCTGATGCACTCACACTTCAGGAATCTGACGTCGACCATGTGAGAAACCTTGCCGGGTAAGCTTTGCCCCGGTAGATGTATCATGAAGCTACTGAAGCAGTAAGCCTGTCGGTGGGCGTGCTGCCGAGGGAATGTTAAATCAGCGACTGTGATGGGAGATGCCTTAAGGGATAGGCTTTCGGACAGGGGTTCGATTCCCCTCAGGTCCATTTATGGAACGTCCCGGAAAGACAGCATTTATGCGGCTTTCCGGGAATTTTTTTTACTTTCTTTTTTAGATATCAGAAATTTCTTCGCGGATACAGAAAGCGATGGTGATAAAATGAAAAAACCTCTGCTCAATTTAAAAAAGCAGAATACAAAATCAGATTACTATGATTATAATCTTGTCGCTGTCATCGTACTTCTGGTATGTTTCGGACTGGTTATGCTGTACAGCACCAGTTCTTATATGGCGGAAGTAAATTATGGCAATGATATGTTTTATTTTAAGAAACAGGCACTGATCAGTGCGGCCTGTCTGATCGGAGCATTATTTATTTCAAAAATACTGGATTATCATGTCCTTCTTCCTTTTACAACCGCACTTTATGTGGCTTCACTGATCCTTATGGGCCTGGTCCGCACTCCGCTGGGGCATTCTTCCCATGGTGCAACCAGATGGCTGTATATCGGACCGATCAACTTTCAGCCTGCCGAAATAGCCAAGATTGCGGTCATCATCATGATGGCCTATATGATCGGAAAGATGGGACGAAAGGTAAAAACTCTGAAAAGCTGTATGATCCTGGGACTTCCGGGAGCAGGACTTGCGCTGGCTGCTTATGTGCTTACCGATAACTTAAGTACTGCCATGATCATTCTGGGCATTACTGTAGGAATGGTTTTTGTGGCACATCCGGATACACGTCCGTTTATCATTATAGGTATCGTCGGTATAGTCCTGATCGTAATCGGTGTGCTGTTTCTGGTTGCAACAACCAAGGACAGTAACAGTTTCCGAGTTATGCGAGTGCTGGTGTGGCTGCAGCCTGAGAAATATTCTGATGAAGGTGGATACCAGACGTTACAGGCGCTGTATGCCATCGGTTCCGGGGGCTTTTTCGGACGGGGACTTGGAAACAGTATCCAGAAACTGGGAAGTGTTCCTGAGGCTCAGAACGATATGATTTTTTCCATTATCTGTGAAGAACTCGGAGTTTTCGGAGGCATTTTTGTACTGATCCTGTTCGGGTATCTTCTGTACAGATTGTTCTTTATTGCACAGAATGCTCCGGATCTGTTCGGCTCTCTGATCGTCACGGGAATTTTTATACATATTGCGCTGCAGGTAATCCTGAACATTGCCGTTGTACTGAATCTGATGCCGAATACAGGTGTTACATTGCCCTTTATCAGCTATGGAGGAACCTCTATTGTATTCCTGATGTCAGAGATGGCAATTGCCCTCAGTGTGGCCCGTCAGATAAAATTTCAAGAGTAAAATAGTTTTAAAATCAAAATATTTTTGCTCTGGAGCCATTTTTTGGGAAAATCCTCTTGACAACTGTTTTTGCAGACTATATACTTGGCTCAAAAAGAGGAAACAGATTCGATCTGTAACGATTAAAGGAGAAATTAAGACATGTTAGAAAAAATGAAAGAAATGCTTGCAGAGCAGTTAAATTGTGAGGCATCTATAATTACACCGGAGACATCTTTCAAGGATGATCTCGGAGCAGATTCTCTGGATCTTTTTGAGCTGGTTATGGCTCTTGAGGATGAGTACAATGTTGAGATTCCGGCAGAGGAGCTTACAGATCTGAATACAGTTGGAGATGTAATCGAGTATCTTAAAAACAAAGGTGTGGAAGCATAAGCAGGAATTAAGAGATCCTCTGGGACAATGGTGTCTCAGGGGATTTTTCTGTGTATAGGGAAGACGGGGGATTCCGTCGGAAAACCTATGGACATTTTGAAGGCTTTAGGTATATAATATCACCTATAATGAGAAACAACAAAACGAGGAGAAAAGAAATGACAAAGATCAGAACAAGATTTGCACCGAGTCCTACAGGAAGAATGCATGTGGGTAACTTAAGAACAGCTCTTTATGCTTATTTGATCACAAAACATGAAGGCGGAGATTTTATCCTTCGTATTGAAGATACAGACCAGGAACGTTATGTGGAGGGAGCCGTAGATATTATTTACCGTACCCTTGAGAAAACCGGACTTATCCATGATGAGGGACCGGATAAAGACGGCGGATTCGGTCCGTATGTACAGAGTGAGCGTCAGGCAACAGGCATGTACCTGAAATATGCAAAACAGCTTATTGAGCAGGGAGATGCATACTACTGCTTCTGCGGCAAGGAAGAACTGGAGAGTATGAAACGTACAGTTGCAGGCAAGGAGATCTCCATCTATGATAAGAGATGTCTCCACCTTTCCAAAGAAGAGGTTCAGCGTCGTCTGGATGCGGGAGAACCTCATGTTATCCGTTTCAATATGCCGACAGAGGGAACTACAACCTTCCACGATGTTATTTACGGTGATATCACAGTCAACAATGAAGAGATGGAGGATCTGATCCTGATCAAATCTGATGGATATCCGACATACAATTTTGCAAACGTAATTGATGACCATCTTATGGGGATTACGCATGTTGTAAGAGGTAATGAGTATCTTTCCTCTTCTCCGAAGTACAACCGTATTTACGAGGCATTCGGATGGGAGATCCCGGTTTATGTACATTGTCCGCTGATCACAGATGAGACACATCAGAAACTTTCCAAGAGATGCGGCCATTCTTCCTATGAGGATCTGATCGATCAGGGCTTTGTTACAGAGGCAGTGATCAATTATGTTGCGCTTCTTGGATGGAGCCCGGCAGACAACCGTGAGATTTTCTCTCTTCCGGAACTTGTGGAAGCGTTTGATTACCACCATATCAACAAATCACCGGCAGTTTTTGATATTGCCAAGCTGAAATGGATGAATGGTGAGTACATCAAAAAAATGGATCCGGATGCGTTCTATGAGAGAGCACTTCCGTATCTGAAAGAAGTTCTGAAGAAAGACTTTGATCTTAAAAAGATCGCAGGTATGGTTCAGACCAGAATTGAAGTATTCCCGGATATCCCGGAGCTTGTGGACTTCTTTGAGGAAGTTCCGGAATATGACAGTGCAATGTACCGCCACAAAAAAATGAAAACAACAGAGGAGACTTCCCTTGCAGTTCTCAAGGAGGTACTTCCTGTACTGGAAGCACAGGAGGATTATACCAATGATCCGCTGTATGCATCTTTAAGTGCTTTTGTAAAGGAGCACGGCTATAAGAACGGTTATGTAATGTGGCCGCTGCGTACAGCAGTATCCGGCAAGCAGATGACGCCGGCCGGCGCAACAGAGATCATGGAGATCATCGGTAAGGAAGAGACACTGAAACGTGTACATGCAGCAATCGAAAAACTTGAGCACGAATAAGTGCATACTCAATAATCCAGTTATGAAACGAAATCCATCTCAAAAACGGGCGATCGCCCACCTGTCAGGACCGATGATGGTTCTGGCAGGCCCCGGTTCGGGGAAAACTTCCGTCATAGTAGAAAGAACAGCACATATGATCCATGAAGGGAAGATACCGGCTTCCTCTGTTCTTGTTGTGACCTTTTCAAGGGCGGCAGCCGTAGAAATGAAAGAACGGTTTCTGAAATTTACCGGAGTTTCGAGGACAGGCGTTACATTTGGAACTTTTCATGGTGTATTTTATGGAATCCTGAAACAGGCATATGGTCTCAACGGAAGCAACATTCTTTCTGAAGAGGAAAAGTATGCGATCTTAAGGGAACTGGCAGTAAATTGTGCCGCAGAACAGTCCCAGGAAGGGGACTTTGTGGAAGATGTGGCAAAAGAGATCAGTGTTGTCAAAGGGGGAAGAATTTCACTGGAACATTACTATTCTTCCTGCTGTCCGGATGAAGTGTTCCGGCAGATTTTTCAGGGGTATCGGAAAGTCCTGAATGAAAGAAGAAAGCTTGATTTTGACGATATGCTTTTGAGCTGCTATGAGCTTTTGCGTAAAAGAAAAGATATTCTGGCAGCATGGCAGAAAAAATTCCGGTATATTCTGGTGGATGAGTTTCAGGATATCAACCATCTTCAGTATGATATTGTAAAAATGCTGGCAGCTCCGGAAAATAATCTGTTTGTGGTGGGAGACGATGACCAGTCTATTTATCATTTCCGTGGAGCACGTCCGGAGATTATGCTGAATTTTCCGGAAGATTTCAAAAATGCGGAAACAGTATTGCTGAATATTAATTACCGGTGCAGCGGAAATATTTTGAACACAGCTATGAAAGTAATTGATCATAACGAAAACCGTTATGTAAAAAAACTTTCTACACCCAATAACCTAGGAGAACCTGTAGAGGTAAAGGAATTTAAAAATCCAAGAGATGAGTATATGACAGCTGCGGGAATACTGAAAGACCGGATGGAAAAAGGGGAATATATTGAAGATACCGCCTTTCTTTTCCGGACCAATCAGGAGGCAGAAGGCCTGGTTGCCGCATTGATGGAATATGGGGTTCCTTTTACCATGAAAGAGAAACTGCCCAATCTGTTCCGCCACTGGATCTGTAAAAATATGATCGCCTATCTGAAAATGGCACAGGGGGACCGGAGCAGAAGTACATTTCTGGAAATTATGAACCGCCCTAACCGCTACATAGCCAGAGAGGCTCTTGCCGAAAAAAACATAGATTTTAAGGCTCTTGCCGAATTTTATAAAGATAAGGACTGGATGTGTGACAGGATCACAACACTGGAAACACATCTTCGGATCTTGAAAACCATGGCCCCTTATGCAGCCATTAATTTTATCCGAAACGGCATGGGATATGAAGAATACTTGCAGGAATACGCAAGGTATCGTAAAATAAAGCCAGAAGAGCTCTGGGAGACCTTAAACCGGATACACGAAAGTGCCAGAGGAATGAAAACGCTGGAAGACTGGCTGGCCTATATGGATGAATATACCAGAAAACTGGAAGAACAGGCGAAAAAACAGGACGTGAAAAGGGAAGGCTGTGTGATATCTACCCTTCACGCTGTAAAAGGCCTGGAGTATGACCGGGTATATATTATGAATGTCAATGAGGGCAGTATGCCTTACCGGAAAGCGGTTCTGGAAGCGCACCTTGAGGAAGAACGGAGACTTTTCTACGTTGGAATGACGCGGGCAAAGAAGAAACTTTGTCTGTGCTATGTGAGAATGCAGTACGAGAAGGAACGGGAGCCGTCACGGTTCCTTGAGGAGGCAGGATTATGAACGGGATCATTTACTACACAAAGATAAGAGACGAATATTCTGGCAAAAACATGGAGCATATGATCGGGGAAAAGCTTCTGGAGATCGGGCTGGAAAGAGAATATGGCCGGAAACTTGCCTTTGAACCCAGGGCTAAGGGGGAACATGGGAAACCGTTTTTTACCCTTCTTCCAAAGATCCATTATAATATTTCACATTCCGGAAAATATGTGATGTGTTTATTTGCAGGTGAAGAAGTAGGTATTGATATACAGATCCATAAGAAGGTTAATTATGAGAGGATCCTTGAGAGACTGGTACCTGCAGATATGGTGAGGGAGATCCTGGAAGCAGATGATATGGAGAAGGCTTTTTTTGCACAGTGGGTATTGCGGGAAGCTTATATCAAATGGACGGGAGAAGGATTGTCCAGAGATTTAAGGACGATTCCCATGGACAAAGGAAATTACATGATGCTGGAAATGGAACCGGGATACAGCGGCGCAGTCTGGTCAAAAGATGATCTGGAATTGCGCTTTGAATACGAAGATATCATACTGAGATAAACTGTACCAGAATAGAGAAAATGAAATGAACAAAGAGATGAAACGCAGCTTCCGGATTTTTATTCTGAAGATCCTGGCAGTTGTTTTTGTGCTGTGTATATGTTATTTTTTATATGCATTTGTATACAGAGCAAAAACAGAACTGCCAACAAAAGCTGTGGTGACAAACAGAGGTGCTGCAGTGTATACGCTGCGGGGCCAGAAACAGATGCTTTCCCAGAAAGAGGCATTTTCCTATTTTGCCTTTGACGGAAGAGAAAAAGAGAAAGAATATGGAACTTATGTCATTCCCGGACTGAAAAATACAAGGACGCTGCTTACGGAAAAAGGTGCCACACCGGCCATGTGCACGTCCATGACTCCTCAGGGACTGGCAGTTACCGAAGATTATGTGCTGATCAGTGCTTACTGCAGCACACAGAAACATAATTCGGTCATCTATGTGATCGATAAAGAGAAACATAACTTTATAAAAGAAGTAGTGCTGCCTGGACAGCCTCATGTGGGAGGCCTTGCCTACGATCCGGAACATAAGATTCTGTGGTATTCTTCCAATATTAACGGAATTGCACAGGCAGTAAGCATAAAAATGGATACAATAGAAGCCTATGATTATGATGACAGTCACCTGCCGGTGGATACTTTGCAGACAGTCAGTCTTTATGGAATTGTAAGGGATTCATTTATGACTTTTTACGAAGGGTGTCTGTATGTAGGCTGCTTTGAAAAATATAACGAAAGTGTAATTGCACGATACGGAGTTGACGCAGATGGAAATCTGATCAATACCATGGATGAGGAGCTGGGCATGGATTTTGAAATGGCAGTTCCGCTGGATTATTCCACCATATCGGAGCAGGTCCAGGGAATCGCTTTTTACAATGACAAACTGCTGATCTCTCATTCCTTTGGAATCCTGCCATCCAGACTGGTATTTTATGAACAGTCCGACAAGCGTCTGTATGTAAATGAAAATTCGGCCAGGACCTACCGCTTTCCGGAGCGCCTGGAACAGATCGTGGTGGAGGGAGACAATCTCTATGTGATGTTTGAATCCTGTGCCTATGCATACCGTGCATCCTCCGTAAATATTGTGGACCGGGTACTGAAGCTGAGCCTTCCGAAGATGGAGGCTTACGATGAGGAAGAAAGCCTCTTTTTTCTGTCGGAATAAAGGAAAAACAGATTTTTTCCAAAGGAGACAAAGGGTACTAAATCCTGCATGTCCGCAATATATTTAAGTGTAAGAGGTGAAAAAATGGACGCAAACCAGATTCAGAACCTGTTTGCCAGCAATGTCCGCCAGCTGTTGGTGGATGCAGACCTTGATTATGATAAATTATATGAGATACGTCTCCGGGTGGGAAGACCTCTGTTTCTTACCTATGACGGGGGAGAATGTTTTCTGCGGCAGAAAGACACAGAGCCTTATCTGGTGACACGGGAGGATCTGAAGGAGACACTGGAATATGTCAGTGGTTATTCTCTGTACGCTTATGAAGACGAAATACGTCAGGGATTTTTGAGTGTACAGGGCGGACATCGTGTAGGAGTTACCGGAAAAGTGATCCTGGACGGAAACCGGGTCCGGGGAATGAAATACATTTCCTGCATCAATGTGCGGCTGGCTCATGAGATCCAGGGATGTGCCGGAGGCGTGATGCCTTATATCCAGACACGAGAGCAGATTATGCACACATTGATCGTTTCCCCGCCCAGATGTGGGAAGACTACGCTTCTTCGGGATATCATCCGCCAGATGAGTAATGGTTGGGGAGATATTTCCGGTGTGACAGTAGGGGTGGTAGATGAGCGAAGTGAACTTGCAGGATGTTATCAGGGAATTCCGCAGAATGATCTTGGAATGCGGACAGACATCCTGGACGGCTGTCCGAAAGCAGAGGGCATGCAGATGCTGATCCGGTCCATGTCACCGGTTGTGGTTGCTGTGGATGAGCTTGGAAAGGAAGAAGATTTCAAGGCAGTGGAAGCGGTGATCCACTGTGGCTGTCGTCTGATCGCCACTGCTCACGGTGATTCTGTGGAAGAAACGTTGTCTCAGCCGTTTTTTCAGAAGTTGTGGGAAGCGCGGGTTTTTCAAAGATATATTTTTCTTGGAAAACATGACCGTGCGGGAATTGTAGAGGGAATTTATGATGGAAACGGAAAATGCCTATGTACAGAATTGTAGGATGCATTCTGCTCGTGGCGGCAGGGACCGGAATGGGATTTTCCGGAAGTATGAAGCTTTCGGAGAGAATATATACGCTTGAGATGCTGCTGCGGATGGGAATCTTCCTGAAAGGAGAGATCCGTTGCGGAAATATGTCTCTGCCGGATGCTTTTTACGGAGTTGCCGGAAGAATGGATGGAAAATACAGGGAATTTCTCATAAGTGCTGCAGACAGGATGAAGTCTGGAACAGGAGAAACGCTCTCACAGATATGCAGGGAATGTGCAGAAACATCCCTGAAAAAAAGCTGCCTTACCTCCGGGGAAAAGGACGCTTTTTTTTCTTTGGGAGAGCATCTTGGTTATCTGGATCTGGAAATGCAGATGAAACAGCTTTCTCTATATGAGGAAAACCTGGAAGAGGAGATTTCCCGGTTAAAAGAAGAGGCCTCCGTAAAAAAGAGATTGTACCGGAGTCTGGGAATTCTGGGAGGACTGCTTCTGGCGGTGCTTTTGATATAGAGGTTTTGTCTGAACAGTGAAGATGGGACGGGCTTATTGAAGAAAAAGGAGGGAGTTTTTGGAGGTCAGTATCATATTTAAGATTGGGGCAGTAGGGATTCTGGTCTCTGTTCTTTCTCAGATCCTGAAGCACAGCGGAAGGGAAGAACAGGCATTTCTCGTAAGTCTTTCAGGACTTCTGATCGTGCTGTTCTGGATCGTACCGTATATCTATGAACTCTTTGAAAATATCCAGCAGCTTTTTGTTCTTTAAAGGAGGTAAAAAACGTGGATATTTTAAGAATTTCCATTTTGGGAACAGTGGGTGTTCTTCTGGGGATCCTTCTGAAATCACGGGCTCCTGAATATACAAGTCTGATTACTGTGGGAATCGGTCTGATGATCCTGGGCCTGGCGGCAGGAAAGATCGGATATCTTTTTCAGTCTCTTGAAAAACTGAAAGAATGTCTTCCGGTTGACGGAAGTTACATCACTACCTTGTTAAAAATGATCGGAATTACCTATATCGGACAATTTTCATCTGGTATATGTAAAGATGCCGGGTATGCTTCCACAGGGGCACAGATCGATCTGTTTTGCAGATTGTCTGTGATGGTTCTGAGTATGCCGGTACTGCTGGCACTTCTGGATACGATACAGGGATTTCTTGTATGAAAAAAAAAGAAACAGATCAGAAGAGGGGATCAGAAGAAAAAAGAAGAGCAAAGGTCTGGTGGAAAGCCAGGATCGTGGTCCTGGTAATGATATGCACGGGATTGATACAGTGGCCGGAGCGGATGGATACTGGTGTAAATGGTGTTTGTGTTTTTGCACAGCCGGTATCAGGAGAAACAACAGAAGCGGATGCGGTCCGACAGGCAGACTCAGAAGGTTCTGCATCCATAGACAATTCCCAGGAAAAACAGCTCACAGATCAGCTGGAACTTACAGATCTGCAGTCCATGGTGGATGAAATGCTTGGTGAGAACAGCTTTTCTGTTACAGAAGCTTTCCACAGGTTATTGTCCGGTGAAGAAGTGCTTTCGGAGGAGAGTGTGCGGGAATTTCTGCACAGTCTCCTTTTTTCCAGCCTTGAAAAAGAAAAAAGCCTGATCGTAAAACTGCTGCTTCTTCTCTTATTCGCGGCAGTTTTTTCCGGATTTGCAGGTGTTTTTGACAACGGACAGATCGGTGAGATCAGTTTTTATGTTGTGTATCTTCTTGTTTTTACTTTGCTGATGAACAGCTTTTCCGGCTTAAGTGCATCACTGCTTTCCATACTGCGGTGGATCACGGAATTTATGAAAGAGCTGTCGCCGGTGTACTTTATGGCAGTGGCTGCTGCATCCGGAGCATCTACGGCTGCTGTTTTCTATCAGGGAGTACTTCTTCTGGTGTGGCTGTTTCAGTGGATACTGGAAAGTGTTTTGCTTCCTGGAGTCAGCTTGTATATACTTCTTAAGTTTGTGAATCATCTTTCCAGGGAAGAGATGCTGGGAAAGATGGCAGAACTGATCGAAACTTTGATTTCCTGGGGCCTTCGGACGCTGCTGGGGGTTGTTGCAGGACTGCAGGTAGTGCGGGGACTGGTGACTCCAGTGATGGATTCTCTGAAAAGAAGTGCCATCGGAAAAACTGCCGGTACGCTTCCGGGGATAGGTAATGCGGTCAATGCAGTGACAGAACTGGTGCTTACGACAGCAGTTCTTGTAAGAAACAGTCTGGGTGTGGTGTTTCTTCTTGTATTTCTGGTGGTCGGAGCCGGCCCCGTGATCCGCTACGGACTGCTGGCTCTTGTATACAGGTTTCTGGCGGCAGTGGCACAGCCGGTGTCTGATAAACGGCTTGTGGAAGTATTCAGTACCATGGGAGAAGGGTGCGCTCTTCTGATGCGGATCCTGTTTACAGCAGAAGTTTTATGTATGTTGACATTTCTGATATTGATGGCAGGGGGAATCTGATCATGCGGCAGGAAATCTATCAGTGGATGAAAGATCTGGCTTTTTTTCATGTGCTTACTACGGCGATCCTGCATATTCTGCCGGATAAACGGTATGAACAGTATGTCCGTCTGTTTATGGGCCTTCTCCTGATACTTCTTATCTGCACGCCTGTTTTTGCTGTTGTAGGAAAAAGTCAGGAACTTCTGGAGGGATTCCGGAAAAATTACAGCCAGGAAGAACAGGAGCGGATGGAAGCGGAAGCGCAGGGGATCCGGGAAACCTTTCTGAAGGAAGCTTACGAAAGTGAGCTGAAAAAACAGGTGGAGGAGATCTTAAATGAACAGAAGATTTTTTGTGGGGAAATTGAAGTGGATATGGAGAAAAATCTCCGGGTGATCATAAGGTTTTCTGAGAAGATCACGGAAAAGCAGAAGGAGGCGGTACAAGATGGGTGTGAAAGGATCTGCGGACTCGGAAAAGATCAGTATCAGATCCTGGATCCTGGCGATGGGGTGGAAGGAGTGGGGAATCGTACTTCTTCTGGGGATACTTCTGCTGGTGGCAGGGCTTCCGGTAACCCAGAAAAGCAGTAAGAATGCGAATACCCAGGTGTCTGAAAAAACAAGACTGGAGAGCCGCCTGGAGGAACTGCTTTCCAACGTAGAAGGAGTCGGAGAGGTGGAAGTGATCATTATGACCGGAGATGAAGGAAATACGGATGGTTTTTCCATAAGCAGCAAAAATGAAGTGACCGGCGTGCTGGTGGCTGCCCAGGGGGCGGGCAGCGCAGTGACAGTTCAGAATATTCAGCAGGCAATTATGGCATTATTTCAGATTGACGCCCATAAAATTAGAGTAATGAAAATGAAATGAGGAGAGTAGAAGTGAAAAAGATCATGAAGAAAAACCAGGTAATCATCACCTCGCTGGCCATTTTGATCGCGGTGGCCGGGTATCTGAATTTCGCAGATGTGGATCTGGGATTTAAAGATAAGGAGGCAAGCACCGACAGCAGCAGTATCCTGGACGATGTGAATTATGACCTGACCGATGAAACAGCCCTTCTGGATGAGAACGGGGCAGATGGCACAACCCAGTCGGAGGTGATGGATACCGCATCTCCGGGCGAAGCCGTACTTACCGGTGCGTCGGATTTTGCGGCGCAGGCGAAGCTTTCGAGGGAGCAGGTGCGTTCGCAGAGCAAAGCAGATCTGCAGGCGATTCTGAACAACACAGAAGTAGGGGATGACCAGAAGCAGGAAGCGGTCAATACCATGGTGCAGATGACCGAGATCTCAGAAAAAGAGGCGGCAGCAGAAATGCTTCTTGAAGCAAAAGGGTTCGAAAATGCAGTTGTCAATCTGACCGGTGAGACCGCGGATGTGGTAGTACCGGAAGCAGATCTGGAAGATTCCAGACGTGCACAGATCGAGGATATCGTAAAACGTAAGACCGGCATCGCACCGGAGAATATAGTGATCACACCATTAAATGAAAGCGAAGACACCACTGTTTCGGAAGATACATCTGTTGCGGAAGATACGGCGGATGACGGAACGGCAGCAGAGGATCAGGCGGAAGAAACTGCTACATACGATGATCAGGAGACTTCAGGAGAGGAAATCGTGACAGAAGGGATCTACGATTAAATACAGGGAATTTTCTTGACATCAGGGTATTCTATATACTAGAATAAAAAGTTGTGTAGAAATTGGAAAATGGATAATAGACAGGAGGCAAAACGTGTCTAAGTATGCGAAAGAAATAGAAAAAAGAAGAACATTTGCCATTATTTCCCACCCGGATGCAGGTAAGACGACTCTGACAGAGAAGTTCCTGCTGTATGGAGGTGCCATTAATCTGGCAGGCAGCGTTAAGGGTAAAGCCACAGCCCGCCATGCA
>ERZ857785.2175-NODE-2175-length-18072-cov-26.743909_pt1 | contig 18072 bp, 13 predicted proteins | sample MGYA00519763_ERZ857785 | MGnify/ENA primary metagenome ERZ857785 (study PRJEB31778, sample SAMEA3449365) | human gut metagenome | biome: human gut; feature: human-associated habitat; material: faeces | place: United Kingdom | collected 2010/2012 ...
ACGGTTTCGACCGAAGCCGGGTAGCGCGAACCGCCCGCCTTCATGTAGAGCTGCATCTCGCCCGAGCCGTCGGAATGCAGGATCGAATCCACGATTCCGAGACCTTCGGTATTGGCTTCCAGCAGCACGGCGGCGGCGGCGTCGCCGAAGAGCGGGCAGGTCGAACGGTCGGTATAGTCGACGATCGACGACATCTTGTCGGCGCCCACGACGATGACCTTCTTGCTCGTGCCGGCCTCGATGAACTTCGCGCCGGTGGTCAGGGCGAACAGGAAGCCGCTGCAAGCTGCCGAAACATCGAACGCGAAGGCGTTCTTGCAGCCAGCCTGGTCGGCGATCAGGTTACCCGTCGAGGGGAAGAACATGTCGGGGGTCACCGTGGCGCAGATCACCACGTCAATCTCCATGGGGTCCACCCCCGTCTTATCCAACAAATTGATGACCGCACGGGCGCCCATGTAGGAGCTGCCGATACCCTCGCCCTTGAGGATATGGCGCGTCTTGATACCCGTATGCGACATGATCCACTCGTCGTTGGTGTCGACCATCCGGCTCAATTCGTCGTTGGTGAGGATATATTCCGGAAGGTACTGTCCCACACCCGTAATAGCTGCTGTTATCTTACCCATTAGCTTTGGCTTTTCGTGTTTTGGTTAATTTTGAAACGCACGTTGCAGTTTCGCTGTCAGATCGGCCTTGATGACCTGTTCGGTCGAAAGGATCATGCTCCGGATCGCCTGGGGCGAAGAGCATCCGTGACCGATGATAACGGGCGCGTTGACGCCCAGGACGGGTGTTCCGCCCACGTTTTCGTAATTCATGGCGTCCCAGAAGGCATTGCGGCAGCCCAAGGCCGTGTTGATGCGGTAGAGGCCCTCGGCCATTTTCAGCGCCGTGTTGCCGACGAATCCGTCGCAGACGATCACATCGGCGACCTTGCCCGAAAAGAGGTAGGAACCCTCGACATTGCCCACGAAATTGATCCGGCTCTCCGCCTTCAGCAGTTCGTAGGTGGCTTTGGTCTGGGCGTTGCCCTTGGTCTCCTCCTCGCCGATGTTGAGCACCGCCACGCGCGGACGCTCGATGCCCAGCACCGCCTCGGCGTAAATCGAGCCGATCAGGCCGTACTGCGCCAGCACCTCGGGCTTGCAGTCCACATTCAGGCCCACGTCCAGCAGCAGCGCAGGACGCCCTGCGATGGTGGGAACGATGGATGAAATCGTGGGACGCACGACACCCTCGATCGGTTTGACGGCATACATCGAACCGACCATCATGGCGCCGGTCGAACCTGCGCTCGCAAAACCGTCGACAGCTCCCTTGGCCAGGTAGCCAAACCCGACCGTGATGCTCGAATCCGCCTTGGCCTGGAAAGCCTTGGCCGGATGGTCGCCCATCTCGATCACCTCGGTGGTCGCTACGATTCCGAACCGCTCGGCGGGACATCCCTCCGAAGCGAGCACGGACTTAATTTTCTCTTCGTCGCCGAACAGCACGATACGGCTGTCCGACCCGATCGCATCGAGCGCCATGACGGCTCCCTTGACAGCCGCTTCGGGTGCATAATCGCCGCCCATGGCATCTACGCCAATCTTTATCATACTCGTACGAGTGTTGGTTGATATCCTGTCCCGCTCCCGACCCGCCCCCGGAAAACATGCACGACCGGGGATTCAGGCAGCCGGAAGGGAACCTTCATAAATTAAAAAAGAGGCACTCCCCGCGGGGATGCACTCTTTTGAGCGCCGGAATTATTCGGCAGCTTTCTTCTCGATGGCGAGCTTTCCGCGATAGAAGCCGCACTCGGGGCATACACGGTGATAGAGCACCGCTGCGCCGCAGTTCGAGCAGGTAACCACCGTCGGAACGGTAGCCTTGTAGTTGGTTCTGCGCTTATCGCGTCGCGTCGACGAGACTTTGTGTTTAGGATGTGCCATTTTTAAATATAATTTATAAGTTTAAACGTATCTTTATCCGTGTTTATTTCGCGCCGCCGGGTTCTTCGCCGCCTTCGCCTTCTTCGCCGTCCGCGCCTTCGGCCTCCATCCGCTCGCGCAGGGCGGCCAGCTTGGCCCATTCGCCCCCGCCGCGCTCCCCGGCGCCTTCGGCCGCAGCCTCGATCGACGCGAACTCCCGGTCGGAAACGATCCGGAAGCGTTCGAGCATCTCTGGGTTGCACTCCCCCTCGGGATGCACCCGCTGGTAGGGCAGCGACAGCACGATGCTTTCGTAGATGTACTGCGCAAGTTCCACGCGGTCCTCGCCCGGCAGCATCCACATCACCTCGCCGTCGTATTCGTGCACCTCGTCGGAGAATTTCACCACCAGCTGCCCCTCGAAATCAATGGGCACACGGCAGTCCTCCAGGCATCGGTCGCATTCGACGACGACATGGCCCGTGATCCCGACATCGAGCGTGAGCTGCTTCTCCGAGCGGTCCACACCGACCGAGACCTCACACCGTCCGTCCTTGATCTCCGTGCTTTCGAAGGCTTCGAACAACGCCTTGTCGACCTCGAAACGGAAGTCGTGACGACCGTTTTTCAGCCCTTTCCAGGCAATCGAATATCGTTGAGCTACCTCCATTTACACACATTTAGTGCGCAAAGTTACGAAAAAATAAGACATTTGCAAAGAAAACCGCGAGTTTTAGCGTTCCCGGCCCGGCGGGGCGCAAATAAATTTGGCGTTGCACGACAGTTGTATTATTTTTACGGAAAAATAGTCCGCGCACGGCCCGCCGAACCGATCCGGCGCCGTATCCGGCCCGCGCGGCCCCGACAGAACATGGACGAAAAAGGATTTACAATCGAAGTCACGAGCCGCTACGAAGGGTGGTGGCGGTACAATGCGGCGCTGATGTGCGGCTGTTTCGACGCCGCCGGCCGGCGCATCGGATTCGCCTCGTCGGCATCGACCGTGGCCGACGTCGGCTCGAACCTTGCCGAACGCCCCGCAGACATCGCCGCCGACCGCACGGCCGCGCTGCAAACCATGCCGTGCGACCACCTCGTGCTCTACCTATATATAATCCCCCACACGCTGCCCGCGGACAACGAAATCGACGCGACCAGGCCCTTCGGGATCGAGGTGAGGATCTCCTATGCCGGACGCCGCCTGCGCACCGAAAAGCGGGAGATCAACCAATGGTCGGGCGCCTCGGTCGAAATGCGGGTCGATTCGAAAAAATAGGCTCCCGACCGACCCGGAAGCCGATATAAAGAAAAGAGGAAACCCTTTCGGGAACGGGATTAAAAAGCTCTAATGATTCGATTTATCGGGTCGTTACAACTTTCATATAGGAGAATAGGTAACGAGAAGGTAACGGTTTATTTTCAGCTTTTTGCGCTCAAATACCGCATTTCAAATAACTAATTGCAAGATACGAAAAAAATACGGATTTGACAAATTTGCTAAAAAGGGCGGCATTCTAACCCATGGAGCCCATTGTCATGGCAACGTACAATTGTCGGGTTCTTTCGTCCGAGGACAAATTGAAGTTATTCAGCATCAAAAAACATGATCGAACATGGCACTGTAAAGTCCGTCGACTCTCTCCCATCGGCTACTCCTGCAAATAGACACACCAGCGGTATCATAATCTACCCCGCCCTGAGCAGAAAAAGGAGCATTGCAAAATAGAGGGAAAATTTATTCATTATAAAAAGAGTGCGAAAAAATGTGCCATATGACGCTCTCAAACATACCTATTTGTTGGTAAAAATAGTCCATTCGGGCAGTTATTAAAAAAAATTCATTATATTGGCATCGCGAAAATCGCAAAATTCTTGCCCCTCCGGAGTCTGCATACAATCCGTTCTATTGCTAAGATTTTGCATCCGGAAGATTTAAGAATCATTTATTAACCCAAAACATTCTGCTTATGAAGGTTTTTTTCGCCAAATTAAGTGTGTTAACGAGTATGCTGCTGCTTTACGGTGCCACCTCCGTGTGGGCGCAGGGCAAAGGTAAGATCTCGTTCAGCGGCACGGTCCAAGCCTCGGAAACTGAGGGGGGGGAAATTCTAAGATCACTCCGCTGGCCTACGCCGTTGTCTCCCTGCCCGAAATCGGCGTAGCAACGACCACCGACGTCAAAGGCCGGTTCGAAATCCAACTCTCCAATCCGGGGAAATACAAGGTCGAGATCAGCTCCCTGGGTTACGAGCCGCTGTCTCAGACCATCCAGCTTCCCGCACGGGACTCGCTCAAATTCACCCTAAAGGCCACCTCGTTCTATCTGGAAAACATCGTGGTGTCGGCCGAGTCGAAAAAGACCGGTGCGGCAACCGCTTCGAAGATTTCCAAATCGGCCATGGAGCACATTCAGGCCACATCGCTGGCCGACATCATGTCGCTCCTTCCGGGCGCCAGCACACGCACGGCCGAAGAGATCGCCCTCAAGAAAGTCAGCACATTCTCCGTCCGCAACGGCCAGAGCTTCGGCACGGCCATCATCATGGACGGCGCTCCCCTTTCGAACAACGCCAACATGCAGACCCTGTCGCTGGCGTTGGGAGCCGGCGCAGGGCCCAGCATATCGACCCCCAACTCGGGCGTCGACATGCGAACCATCACCACCAACAACATCGAATCGGTAGAGGTGATCCGGGGTATTGCCTCGGCCCAGTACGGCGACATCGCTTCGGGCGCCGTCATCGTCAACAGCAAGGCGGGACGCACGCCGCTGTCGATCCAGCTGGATGTCAATCCCAATGTCTACATGGCTTCCGTATCGCACGGCGTGGGCCTCGGCCGTAAAGCCGGCGTGCTCAACTACGGCGTAGACTACACCTTCGCCCAATACGATCCGACCGAAGGATACGACACCTACAACCGTGTGACGGGACGCGTAAGCTACTCGAACACCGTCGGCAAATGGTCCACCAACACCTCGTTCAACCTGTTCTACACCAAGGACAAGGCCGAACCGAATCCCGACGACGCGAGGGATCTGGACCTGATGACCCAGCGCGACCTGGGCCTGCGCTTCAACACCAACGGGTCGTTCAATTTCAACAAAAACTGGCTCAAAAACCTCAAATACACCGTCTCGGCGAACTATACGAACAAAAAAACGTACCGGGAGGAGTTCGCCACCAACTCCGACTGGACCTACTCCACCTCGAAAACCGACGGAGCCATTCTTTCGAGCATGCCCGGACAGGATATTTACCTGGCCGACGGTACGAAAATCACGAACATCCCCGATGCCGACAAGAACGGCAAAGCCTGGCGCCTGCCGTCGGACTATACGGCCATATACAACCTGTACGGCAAGGAGCTCAACACCTTCGCGCAGCTGTCGGCCAATTTCGCCGGCGACCTGGGACGCACTCACCACCGGCTGATCATCGGCGGCGAGTACCGCGCCACGGGCAACCTGGGCGAAGGCAAGGTCTTCGATCCGGAGACTCCGCCGCGCCGCTCGGTCAACACCAACTTCACCACCCAGCGCGAACGCGCTTTCAGCGACGTGCCGTTCATGCACCAGTTCAGCCTCTTCGCCGAGGAGTATTTCTCGATGGACATCCTGCGCCGCAAGCTGGAAATCGTCGCCGGCGTCCGCTATGACCATATTTACAACATGGACGGAGGCGTCGCACCCCGTATCAACGCCTCCTACGACCTGATTCCCGAGAAACTGAGCGTCCGCGGCGGCTACGGCATCACGTACAAAGCCCCCTCGCTGGGTTATCTCTATCCCGACAACGCTTATTTCGACATCCTGAACTTCGACAACACCACGGCGAGCGGCTTCAGCGACGCCCAGAAATTCCAGATCGCCACGACGCACGTCTATTCGGCGGAGAATCCGGATCTCGAACTGGCGAAAACCACCAAATGGGAGGTCGGCGTCGATTTCAAGATCGGGCAGGTGCGCGGTTCAGTCACCTATTACGAGGACAAGACCCGCAACGGCTACATGACCAGCGCAACGTTCGACACCTTCAAATGCGTGGACTACAATCAGTATTCGGCGGCCAAACCGGCCAATGAGACCGATATGCCCGAGTTGTCGCTCAAGTCGTCAGACAAAATCCTGCTCCAGTATTCGATCCCGACCAACTACTTTGCCTATAACAGCCGGGGCGTCGAGTTCGACATCGATTTCGGACGTATCAACTCCATCCGCACCTCGTTCGGACTGAACGGAAGCTGGACGCAGTACAAATCGTGGAAGAACTACTACACGTTCACGAACCATACGACAGGCAGCAGCGTAGCCGGTTCCTATCCCCACATGGGCGTCTTCGAACCGGGCAACAAGGCGGAGCATTCGTCGTCAACGACGACCAACCTGCGTATCACGCACAACATTCCGCGAATCGGTTTCGTCGTCACGCTGACAGCCAGCGTCAAATGGAAGGAGCGTGAGTACACCACCTACGGCAACGACTCGATCCCTGTGAAATACATCTCGCGCCTGGACGGTCAGGTGTATGATTTCGACGCTTCGCGCATCGGGGAAGAGGAGTTCCAGGCCCTCGACATGCGCGGGCGCCTCGACGCACGCCGGCTGATTCCCGAAGGTTCGATGCCCCCGATACTCTGTATCAACATCAATCTGACCAAGGAAATCCGCAATTTCATGCGCATTTCGTTCTTCGCCAACAATATGTTCCGCAGCACGCCGATCTGGGAGAGCAAAGTCTATCCGGGCAAGTACACCCGGCGCAACGCAAAGACCTTCTTTTTCGGAGCTGCGCTGTCTGTCAAGATTCGATAACCCTACAACGCAAGTACAACCATGAAAAAGACATATATAGCCATACTGACGGCCGCTGCAGGGCTCTGTTCGTGCATCGAGATGATGGACTCCGCCAGCCAGGCCGATGTTGTGAATCCGTTGAACGTCTCCTTCAAGGTCAAGGCCGTGACCGGCTTTGTGGATGCCGACGGCAACGGTACCATCAACACGGATTTCCCGGTGGATGGGCTCACCGTCCGTTTCACCAATTTCGAGGAGGACGCCGTCATCGAAACGCTGACCGACGAGAACGGCATCGCACAAACCGAGGTCGCACCGGGCAACTACACGATCTCGGTATTCGGCGAATCTGAATCCGAAGGCAATACCTATTACCTGAACGGATCGGTGCAGAACAAAGCCATCACCAAAGACATCACGCCGGAACAGGCCGAGGCGTCGAACGACTTCTCGATCGCCATCCGTCCCGCCATGGTGGGCCCGCTCTGCTTCAGCCAGATCTTCTACTGCGGAAGCACCAATCCCGAGACGCAGGCGACCTATTTCCGCGACCAGTTCTACGAAATCTACAACAACGGCGACGAGACCTATTACCTCGACCACCTCTGTTTCGCGCGTCTCGTGCCCGAATTCGCAACGGCGACGCTCCCAGAATGGCCCGCCGAGGACGGACTGAACAACTACGTCTATGCCGTGACGGTCTGGCAGCTGCCGGGTAACGGAACCGACTACCCGCTCAAGCCGGGCGAATCGTTCATCATCACCCAGGAGGCCGCGAACCATGCCGACCACAGCAAATACGGCGGACTGATCGACACTTCGCTGTCCGAATTCGAAACGTGGGCCGGCAATCCGCAGCGTGTCAACCCGGACGTTCCTGATCTCGAGTACGTTTTCTGGTCGGGATACATCGTGACCATGCAGTGGCTGAACACCGTCAGCGGTCCGGGACTCTGCATCTACCAGCCCGGCAAGCACCTCGAATTCCCGACCATCAATACGGGCGTGGTGGGAGAGACGACCCAGAGACAGGTGGGCAAAACGCAGGAGTACGTCCGCATTCCGGCCGAACAGCTGATCGACGGCGTGGAGATGCTCCCGACATCGAACAGCCTCAACATGAAGCGTATTCCCGGATTCGTGGACGCCGGAGCGGCTTCGACGGAGAAAATTTACGTCGGCAAGAGCGTGTGCCGCAAAGTGATCGGCCAACGGCCCGACGGCACCCCGATCTACCAGGACACGAACAACTCGACGGAAGATTTCGAAACGCAGGTCCCGCAGTTCCGCCGCAACGGCGAAAAGATGCCCGCCTGGAACTGGTCCCTGAAATAATAATCCCCCTAAATCGAATGAGTTATGATAAAATATAGCTACATCAAACTGACGGGATGCCTCGTGGCTGCGGCCCTTGCGCCGCTCTGCACCTCGGCGCAGCGGATCAATACCGAGGCCTCCGTCGAACGGCTGAAAAGCGAGAGTCTCCAGTTCAGCTACTCGGACAACGCGTCGGGCATCCAGCTCGACCAGATGGACTACTACAGCCAGGTCGGACTGGGATACGATATTGAGAAAGGTTCGTTCAAACGGGCGCAGGAGGGGGAACACAACACCGGGTACCGCTTCTTCACCGACGGCGGCGGCACGATGAAGGCCCTCAAGGGCGCTTTCATCTGGGGTAGTTTCGAATATTCGCGCGACCAGCTGCGCGATGCCGAGTACAACGCCTCGCTGATCGACCCGCTGCGCGGCACGCCCTTCTTCATCGCCGACACCTACAAAAGCAAATGGATCAACCAGCTCTACGACATGACCGTGAAGGCTGCGGCGCCCAAATTGTGGGACCGCCTGATCTTCGGAATCGAAGCCACTTATCAGAACGGCCAGGGCGCCAAACAGCACGACCCGCGTCCGCTGGTCAGCCTTTCGAAATTCGAGATCAAACCGGGTGTGACCGTCACGCTGGGCAAGCACGCCATCGGCGCTAACTACCAGTATTACTCCCGGCGCGAAGACGGAACCGCCTCGAATAAAATCTCGATGAGCACCAACCCGGTCTATATTTTCAACTTCCCGGGATTCTACGTCGATGCCTCCATCTCCAGCAGCACGGATGACAACCAGCGCATCTACAACGCCAACTGCATGGGCGTCGGCGGCCAGTACTCGTTCACGACCCAAAAACTGCGCCTGCTCGTATCGGGCAAGTACACCCGGGAAATAGAGGATGTCACCAACAGCTACACGACGCCCAAAATGGTCGGCACGACCCGGGACGAACGCTGGTCGATCGGCTTGAACGCCGTCTACAAGCCTTCGAAGGAGAATACGTTCTTCCTGAATGCCGCTTACGGCGACCGCAGCATCGACGGCATCCAGTATGTACAGGAGTGGGACAACTCCTTCGAGGTCGCCAAGTGGATCATAAAATCGAAATCCGTCCGTTCGAACAGCTCGAAGGCCGGTTTCGAGGGGCGTTTGCAGTATATGCGCACCACCCGCGGCGATTCCTACAACTGGACTGCCGGCGTCGAATTCTCCACCGAGAAGCTCAGCGACATCTACTATTTCCCGCGCAGCACCCAGGACATCGAAAACTGCAAGATCGGCATCTTCGGACGCAAGAATTTCATCTTCAACGAAAAGCACTCGCTGCTCGTCGGAATACGCGCCTCCTACAAGATGAACAACAGCAGCGACATCGACTACAACGGCTACAAGGCCGACACGAAATGCTACACCGATTTCACGCTCCGCGACTATTACTACCTCGGGTCGGGATACGCTGCGTTCGGCGGTGAAATCACCTATTCGTTCGCCCGGCTGTTCAAGGGCCGCGGTTCGGTCTTTGCCGCAGCCTCGGGCGACTATGTGCGTGCCGACGACCACCGCGACCTGTTCGACCGCCGCTTTTACGCCAATTTTAAAATCGGACTGATGTTTTAAAACCGGAACCCTCCGGAGAGGACGACACATATCCTCCCCGGAGGGTTTCAAATAACTGCTCCATATGAATTATAGAAAACCGTTTTTTGTCCTGCTGGCCGGAGTTCTGCTGCTTTCGGCCGCGCCGGGACGATCGCAGACGTTCGAAAACCCCTCCATACAGGGATCGAGTTCCTTCGCCGTGATCACCGACTCCCGAACCGCCCGGGAATGCCGGCCCCAAATGACAGCCTACAAACAGACGCTCGAAGCCGAAGGACTGCCCGTTTACATCGTTTCGCACGACTGGACGACGCCCGAACAGGTGCGTGACGTCCTGCGCAAACTTTATGCGGAAAACGCTTTGGAGGGATGCGTATTCATCGGCGACGTGCCCATCGCCATGATCACCAAGGCGCAGCACCTCACCTCGGCCTTCAAAATGGACGAACGCGACCACCCGCTCCACGAAACCTCGGTTCCTTCGGACCGCTTTTACGACGATTTCGATTTGCAGTTCGTCCCGCAGGGCACTCCCTCGCAGGGACTGTTTCATTATTACGAAATGTCGCCCGATTCGCCGCAGTACATCTCCTGCGACATCTATTCGGGCCGCATCAAGGCGCAGAAAGCCTACGGCGATCCCTACAAACAGATTGCCCGTTACCTGGAGAAAGCCGTGGCCGAACACCGCGACGCGACGCCTTTCGACCAGTTCGTCTCCTACACGGGCCACGGCTCCTACTCCAATTCGCTCATCGCCTGGCGCGATGAACAGCAGCTGCTCGACGAGCAGTTCGGCGACGTGTTCAGCCGCACCCACAACGCCAAATTCCTGCGTTACTCGATGCAGCCCTTCGTCAAGGAGTCGCTCATCCGCGAGGTCCGCCGCGACGACGTGGACATGATGGTCTTCCACGAACACGGAATGCCCCACCGGCAGTACCTTTCGGGGACGCCCTATGTGGAATCGGCCGAAGATGCCGCCGCCGAGATGCAGCGCAGCCTGCGCGAACTGGCCCGCCGTCCCGGCAGCGGCCGGGAATCGGCCGCCAAACGCGCCGCGGAGAAAGGACTCGATTCCACGTGGTACAACCGGGCCGAGGAGCCCGAAATGCTCCGTCTCGACTCGATCGCCGACCTGCGCACGGGCATCATCCTCGAAGAGGTCGAAGCCATCGCCCCGAATGCCCGCTTCGTGGTCTTCGACGCCTGCTACAACGGCGACTACCGCGAGGACGATTTCATCGCAGGACACTACATCATGGCTCCGGGACGCTGCGTCACGACGTTCGCCAACAGCGTCAACGTGCTTCAGGACAAGTCGGCTTTCGACCTGCTGGGACTGCTGGGCGAAGGGCTGCGCATCGGCGCCTGGGCCAAGAACATCCACATCCTCGAGTCGCACGTGATCGGCGACCCGACCTACCGCTTCAAGGCCGCCCATCCCGAACTCGACATCAATTCGATGGCGCTGAAGCGCAACAACGGCTTCTGGCTCGGACAACTCGACAATGCCATACCCGACATCCAGAACCTGGCGATGATCCGGCTTTGGGAAAACGACTACCCGCAGCTGCTCGCCATCCTGCTCGACAAGTGCTCCGAGTCGCCTTACAGCGTCGTGCGTTACAACGCCTTCCGGCTGCTCGAGTCGCTCAACGGCCCCGAATACAAGCAGGCGCTGATGCTGGCCGCCTACGACCGCTTCGAGTTCCTGCGCCGTATCGCCGTCACACGTATGGGACGTATCGGCGACGAGGCGTTCATCTCCGTGCTCATCGACGTATATGTCAGGGACCGCAATGCCGCCCGCATCGTTTTCAACATCAGCGAGGCGATCCGCTGCTTCGACAAACAGCAAGTCGAAAAGGCAATCGAGACCTATTTCGCCGACAAGAATTTCTACCATGCCCGGGAGGAGAAACAGGAGCTGCTCGACAAACTCATCGAGCGCAACGAGCTTTCGCCCGGCGAGTCCTCGACGCGGGAGATTCTCGACCCCCAGGGCAAGCCCCGCTGGCGGCAGGCCCGCATCAGTTTCCTCAAGAACCGCCCCTATCACCAGCACGTCACGGAATACCTCACCCTGCTGGGCGACGAGCAGGTTCCCGAGATTCTGCGTGTGCGGATGGCCGAGGCGCTGGCGTGGTTCAACCTCTCGGTGCGGCGCCATGAAATCGCCGATGCCGGACGCAAACTGCTCGCCCGCGGCAACTGTTCACCGGAACTGGCCAAAGAGGTGCAGCGCATGATTAACCGCGTAGAATCCAAGAAATAATCCGTAATGAAAGCTATGAAAAGATATTTATTGGCAATCGTCCTGCTGCTGCCATTCATCCTGCAAGCCAAAGTCGCAGTCGAAAAGCCCCGCAGCAAACAGCCGACGGCGTTCGCAATCGTCGTCGATCAGGCGACCTACGACAAAACGGCGCCCCAGATTCATGCCTACCGCGATGTCCTGGAGGCCGACGGACTCTCGACCTACATTCTCCGCGACAACTGGCAGACCCCCGAGCAGGTGCGCGAACAACTCATCGCGCTGATGCGCAAAACCGCCAAACGCTCGCCGCTCGAAGGCGTGGTCTTCGTGGGCGACATTCCGATCGCCATGGTGCGCAATGCCCAGCACTTGACCACGGCGTTCAAAATGGACGAGGACAATTTCCCGATGATTCAGTCGTCGGTCCCCTCCGACCGCTACTACGACTGCCCGGACCTGCAGTTCGAGCTGATCGCCCGCGACACGACCGACCGTCTGCTCTCCTATTTCAACCTCGCCTGCGACTCGCCGCAGCGGCTCGACCCGGCCTTCTATTCGGGACGCATCCGCTATCCCGAACAGCTCGGAGGCGACAAATACGAAGGGATTGCCCGCTATCTGGAAAAGGTCGTCGCCGAACGCGGCAAAGTCGACCAACTCGACAATCTGGTGACCTACGCCGGCGACGGATACAACTCCGACTGTCTGGTCTGCTGGATGGACGAGCGCGTTGCCATCGACGAAAATTTCCCGCTGACCGACACCCGCAAGGCCGGAAACCTGCGCCAGCTCAATTTCCGGATGGACGATTACATGAAATACCGGGTTTTCGACGAGTTGGTGCGCCCGGAGGTGGATGCCATGTTCTTCAACGAGCACGGTTCGCCCGACAAACAGCACGTCGGCAGTTATACGACGGAACCCGACAGTTTCGACGGCCAGTACAGCCAGCTCAAAGCCGAAGTCATGATCGCCCTGTATATGGAACGCCGCAAGGGCGACAAAGCCGACGTGGAGGGCGCCAAACAGTATTTCAAGGAGAAATACCACCTGACCGACGCCTTCTTCGAAACGAAAAAGACGGAGGCGGACGACGACACGAAGGCCAAGGGCGACCAGACGATCGTCAGCCTCGAGGACCTCGAGACGCTGGCCGCACAGCCGCGTTTCGTGATGCTCAACGCCTGCTACAACGGTTCGTTCCACAAACCCGGCTACATCACGGGCTACTACATCTTCGGCCCGGGCCGCACGGTGGCCACGCAGGGCAATACGGTCAACGTACTGCAGGACCGCTGGACCTACGAGCTGGTCGGCCTGCTGTCACACGGCGTGCGTGTCGGGCAGTATAACCGGCTGATCGCATCGCTCGAAGGACACATCATCGGCGACCCGGCCTTCCGGTTCCAGCCCGTCGAGCCGAATACGCTGGCCACCGACATGACAACCCGCAAGGGAGACGCCGCCTACTGGCGCAGCCTGCTCGCAAGCCCGTGGGCCGACGTGCAGAGCCTCGCGCTGCGCATGCTGACCGACGCCGGTGCGATCTCGGCGGGCGAACTGCTGGAGTTCATGAAACAGTCGCCGCTGGCGACGACCCGTATGGAGTGCCTCAAACTCATCGGACGCTTCGGCGACGAGGAGATCTTCGCGCAAGCCATCATCCGGGGACTGAAAGACCGTTATGAACTGCTGCGCCGCAACGCTGCGACCTATGCCTGGCAGTCGAGCCGTCTGGAGCTGCTGCCCGCGCTGGCCGATACTTATGTCAACGACAGCGAATCGAAGCGTGTAGCCTACATTGTCATGAAGGGGCTGGAGCTGTTCCCCGAAAAAGAGGTCGAACAGGCGCTGCGCACGGCCGTCGAGGCTTCGCCGTATGCGGACAGCGAGGCAAAATTCACCGAGCTCTGGGAAGAGGTCGCCGGCGAACAAGCGATGAAGGAGCGGCAGCGGAATCAGCTTTTCAACGGCAAAACGCTCAAAAGCCGCATCTCGGCCATCCGTTCGATGCGCAACAACACCTACCACGAACTGGTGCCCGAGCTGCTGAAACTCGTGGCCGACGCTTCGCAGCCCCTCGAACTGCGGGTCAACACGGCCGAGTGTCTGGGCTGGTTCGCGCATACCCCGCGCCGTGCCGAGATCATCGACGCCTGCCGGCAGGCAGCCGCCGACAAAAACCTGGAGAAAGAGCTCCGCGACGAGCTGACGCAAACCGCGATCCGGCTCGAAAGCACCGTATCCGTACCGACCCGATAATCCGACATGACCATGAAATTGAAAAGAATCGTCTTACTGATCGCCGTCTGCCTGCAGGCCCTGTCGCTTGCAGCGGCACCGCGGATCGTCCGTCCCGGCGTGAAAAGCCCCACGACGTTCGCCATTTTCATCGACAGCCGGAGTTATGAAGCCGCAGCCGCCGAGGTAGACGCCTACCGCGCCGCCGTGGAGCGCGACGGATTGGGGACCTACCTGCTCATCGACGAGTGGCAGAACCCCGAAAGCGTGCGCAGCGAGATCATCCGGATGACGGAGGCGCAGCCGCACCTCGAAGGCGTGGTGTTCGTCGGCGACATCCCCATTGCCATGATCCGCGACGGACAGCATCTCACATCGGCGTTCAAGAGCAGTCAGGACCGCGACTGGAAAGATTCGTCGGTCCCCTCCGACCGCTATTACGACGATCCGGAACTGCAATTCGAGTTCCTGCGCCGCGACGCCGACGAACCGCTCTATTTCTACTATTCGCTCTCGCCCGAATCGCGCCAGCACATCGCGTCGCCGATCTACTCGGCCCGCATCAAGCCGCCCAAACGCGAAGGCGCGGATTCCGACGAACTGCTGCGTGCCTACCTGCGCAAGGTAGTGAAGGCCCATGCCGAACAGAACGAGCTGGACAACCTGTTCGTTTTCCGCGGCCACGGCTACAACTCCGAGGCTCCCGAAGCCTGGGCCGGGGAGCAGATCGCGCTGCGCGAACAGCTGCCCGCACTTTTCCGCACCGGCAGCACCGTGCGTTTCTATGATTTCGAAAGCCGCTGGCCCATGAAGCCCTACCTGCTGGAGAAGATGGCCCGCAAAGGCGTCGATGTCGCCCTGTGCCACCACCACGGCGCTCCCGACACGCAATACCTGAACGGATACCGAAACGGTTCGGGCATGAACGTTTCGATCGAGAACATCAAACGGTTCCTGCGCAGCAAAATCGACGGACACAAAGACCCCGAAAAACGCAAGGCCGAGCTGATCGCCTATTACGGCGTGCCCGAAGCGTGGTGCCAGCTCTCCGATTCGCTGCACACGGCCGATTCGCTGCTCGACCAGGCCATGGACGTACACATCGAAGACCTCTACAACCGGCCGATGAATCCCCGTATGGTGATGTTCGACGCCTGCTACAACGGCTCGTTCCACCTCGACGAGTGCATCGCCGCGAGCTATATCTTCGGTCCGGGCGACTGCATCGTCACCCAGGGCAATTCGGTCAACGCCCTGCAGGACAAATGGCCCGACCGCTATATTGGACTGCTCGACTGCGGCGTGCGCATCGGACAGTGGGGACGCCACGTGCATTACCTCGAAACACACCTGATCGGCGACCCGACCTACCGTTTCATCAACCGGGCGCTGCCCGGCACCGACCTAAACACGGCACTCACGGCAAAAGCATCGGACAACAAATACTGGCTCCGGATGGCCGCCGAAACGATGCCCGCCGACGTGCAGGCCATCGCCCTGCGCAAGCTGGCCGACAACGGTTACGACAAGACCGCCGACCTGTGTGAAAAACGGGTCGCCGAATCTCCTTACGGACCGGTGCGTCTCGAAGCCCTCAGGCTGATGAGCACCAGCCGCTCGCCGCGTTTCAACGCGATGCTGGTGCAGGCGGCGGGCGACAGCTACGAACTGGTGCGCCGTCTGGTGTCGCAGTGGATCGGCGACTGCGGCGACGACGAGCTGGTTCCCGCAGCCGTCGAGATGCTGCTGGACGACGAACTCTCGCTGCGCGTGGCCTACCATGCCGATGAGAACATGATGTTCATGAATCCCGACGCCGTGAGCGCTGAGCTCCGCCGTCAGTCCGCGGCCAAACACGAACTCTACCAAAACGAAGAGTCGCTACAGAAACGGCTGAAGCGCATAGCCGACAAGCAGGCCGAACAGACGGAAACGTTCAAATTCATCCGCGACCCGCAGAACAAGATGAAGCGGCGCCTGAGCGAAATCACCTATTTCCGCCTCTACCGCCACCACTACTGCGTACCCGAACTGATCGCCCTGGCCGAAGACGCCGCGCTCGAAGAGCCGCTGCGCGTAGCGGCCGTCGAGGCGTTGGGATGGTTCGGACGATCCTATCAGCGCCCCATAATCTCCGCCATGTGCGAACGGCTGCTTCAAAGTGAACAGCCCCGAACAATTTTTGAACAGACCCAACGCACATCTAAACGGTTAGAAGCTTATTAAAAAGCGAATAATGGTAAATTCCCAGAAAATCCGCGCAGCTTTCGGTTCTTTATGAGATGAAATGCCGGAGGGTTTCCATTACTCGCCAATGCATGGCATGACAGTGACAGCATAGGAACAACGAGTAATAATTATACTCAACGAGAATTAGTCAAGACTTAATCCGACAGTTTTTGTCCGATAGTGATTCAACTGTCAGAATAAGTCTTGACTATTTATACATTACGGTTTGATTGCCTAATCAGAATTCAATTTTAGTTATTATCGATGCAGTTTCCTTTTTCTCCGCCGTCGCTGGATTCTTTGCTGTTCCTCGAAAGCCCGCGCATCGACCAAGTCCAACAACGTGTCGACAACTCCTGAGACAGGATTTGCCGTGCGGCTTCGTTGTTCGTATTGGCGTTCCGCGTGCTGTTCTGCGGTATGCAGTGTTTCTTTTCGGGAGGTCGGGAACAGCTCGTTGAAAACACCGGCCGAGAACTCCCTTCCCAGCACCGAACCGTTGGCGACAATGCCATTGGTGTGGTCGATAAACGTTACGCCGTAAACCCTTCCTACGGGGTTGATCCGGAAAACAGTGTTGATACTTTCCGCTTTGAGCAATTGTCGGAACTCGTCCCGTGTGTTATGCGGGCTCATGGCGTCTTTGACCGTCTGCCGCAGACGATCGAGCGCGCCCGGCTTTTTCAGGTTGTCTTTCGACATCCCGTAATACTTTTGAAGGGCCTTATAGCCGACATCCTTTCCGATACGACTCGACTTGAATGGCGTGCCGATGCCGTAGCCGTCGTCGGTCAGAGCCCGAGACACTACCTGCATAGTTTCTTCCGTCGATCGTTCCGGTGCGTTCCTCGACCGAGACGTTGAACAGTTCCAGCAGTGTGCAAAACTCTCCGTAGGACGAGCATTTGTAATTTCGCAGGCACGACCTCACAACGGACGAGATCTGCTGCTTGACATTGCCTTCTCTGTAGTTTACCCTATGCAATCCCACTTTGTCGGCCTGCTCCTCTCCCTTGACACTCGGATGCAGGCCGTATTTGCGCTCCAAGTCACGCAGAATCTCCATCGAGCGCCGGGCTTCGAAATCGTGCGGGAGTTTGCGGCCCTGCTCATCGACCCGCAGCGACACGATATGGAGATGCTCTCTGGAAATGTCCTTGTGCTTGAAAACAATATAAGGCTGTTTGCCGTAACCCATGCGTTCCATGTACTCACAGGCGATTTTCCTGAGCTGTTCGTCGGTCAGCTTATCCTCTGGCGAGGGGTCGAGCGAAACATGGAACACCGTATTGGCCGTCCGGCGGTTGGCTTCGAGGTAGGGCCAGAAACTATCCATGCAGGCATCGATATCCAGTCGTCCGTGTTTATCGAACGGTTCGAGCATCTTCTGCCAAAGCAGCACCTCGGCTTCATCCTTATCCACTTTCTCCTTGTTATAATACAACGCTCCACCGGGCGAGGAACCCGATCTTATATTCGCAACCACTCCTTAGCTTGTTTTGCGAGGTTGAGAATCTCCATACTCAAGGCTTTCAATTCCCTCGTGCGCTGTTCCAATGCGGCGATCTGATGCGGGATCGCGACGCTGGAAAAGTGAGAATTGATGGCTTTCACAACTTGATTATGTAGGCTAAGTACCCGGCGCCTCGTCATATTTCTATGATAGGTTTCCCAATACTCGCCTCCGAACCGGACGTACACCT
>ERZ857785.2187-NODE-2187-length-17962-cov-3.626906_pt1 | contig 17962 bp, 10 predicted proteins | sample MGYA00519763_ERZ857785 | MGnify/ENA primary metagenome ERZ857785 (study PRJEB31778, sample SAMEA3449365) | human gut metagenome | biome: human gut; feature: human-associated habitat; material: faeces | place: United Kingdom | collected 2010/2012 ...
CAGGATCCGGATATTATCATGATTGGAGAGATCCGAGACGAAGAAACTGCAGAGATTGCGGTACAGGCTTCTATTACCGGACATCTGGTAGTAAGTACCCTGCATACCAACAGTGCAGCAGGAACCATTACCCGAATGTTAAATATGGGCGTAGAGGGATATCTTCTTGCAGATTCCGTAATCGGAGGGATTGCCCAGCGTCTGGTGCGGAGACTTTGTCCGAACTGTAAACAGCCGCATAAGCCGACTGAATATGAGCGCAAGCTTCTGAATCTGGATGATTTGGATGAGACGATGATTTTTGAAGCAAAGGGCTGCCCGATGTGTGCCAATACAGGATATAAGGGCAGAATCGGTGTCTATGAGATGATGGAAATCAACACAGAAATGAAAAATGCCATAGCAAAAGATGCTTCCACTGCCGAAATCAAACATCTGGCAGTAGAAAATGGAATGGAAACTCTTGCAGCGGGAGCCAGACGTAAAGTTTTAGAAGGAATTACTTCTGTGTCAGAGCTGGTGGGAGTATCTGCTGAGGATTAAGGAGAACTGGGGATTTTACAATGAACAGAATAGAAATGTTTTTGCGGGAAGGAAATGAAAAAGGAGCATCCGATATCCATCTTGCACCGGGAAGCCCGGTGATGTTCCGGATTGATGGAGAACTGGTTCCTGCATCAGATGAGAAGATAAAACCATTTGAAATAGAAGAAATGATAGAACCGCTGTTGACGGAAGAGCAGAAGGCAGAGCTGAAGGAAAATGGAGAACTGGATTTTGCGTATTCTATCGCAGGCTTTCACAGGGTGCGTTTTAATGTGTTCCGTCAGAGAGGTACTTACGCGGTAGCACTCCGTATACTCTCGTTTGAGATACCGGAAGCAAAGCGGCTGGGTATTCCACCATCTGTGGTTGACCTGACCAACCGCAAGCGTGGACTGGTATTGGTAACAGGACCGACCGGAAGTGGTAAATCTACCACACTGGCGTCTTTGATACATATTATTTCCGAAACATATGCTAAGACAATTATTACACTGGAAGACCCGATTGAGTATTTGCATCCTCACAGCAAGTCAATTGTATTGCAGAGGGAAATCGGTTACGACAGTAAGAGTTATGCGTCAGCACTTCGCGCCGCATTGCGTGAAGACCCGGATGTAATTCTGGTGGGGGAGATGCGTGACCTAGAAACAATCAGTATTGCGATTACGGCGGCAGAGACCGGACATCTGGTATTTTCAACCCTGCATACCAACAGTGCAGCAGCAACCATTGACCGTGTCATTGACGTGTTTCCACCGCATCAGCAGCAGCAGACCAGGATACAGCTGTCAGGTGTTATTGAAGGAATTATCGCCCAGCAGCTTCTTCCAAAGGAAGGCGGTGGACGTGTGGCGGCTTACGAGGTCATGCTTGCCACTCCGGCAATCCGTAACCTGATACGTGAAGGAAAGAGCTTCCAGATACAGTCTATGATACAGACCAGCAAGAAGCTTGGCATGCAGGCAATGGATGATGCCATTTATGACCTTTATATGCAGAATAAGATATCAGCAGAAGATGCCGTAAGTTTTGCACAGGAGCCGGCAGTTATGCAGCAGAAGGTAACGCTATTCTAAACTGCGGAGCATCTGCAGGAAACTGTTAACAGTAGCTTCCGTGGATACCGTAGAATGAGAAAAATGGTTAACAAATTTGAAATTTAACCGATAAATATACTGTAAGGGGGATGAGAAGGTGCCCAGTTATTCATATATAGCAGTGGATGCCATGGGAAAAGAGAAGAAGGCAACCATTGATGCAGAAAATCAGGACAAGGCAGCAGCCCGGCTTAAGAAAAACGGACTTACTTTAATATCCATAAAGGAAGTCGGAATGTTGGAAAAGGATATTAAATTAAGCTTTGGGCGGAAAGTAAAACCAAGGGATTTGAGCGTGTTCTGCCGGCAGTTTGTCAGTATGATAGAAGCCGGGGTTACGGTAATTGATGCCCTTGGAATGTTAGAGGAACAGACGGAAAATAAGAGGCTTTCCGCTGCACTTCATGAAGTGCGTACCGAAGTGGAGAAAGGACAGACACTATCTGAAGCCATGGGACATCAGGGAGAGATTTTCCCGGAAATGTTAGTGAATATGGTGGCGGCAGGAGAGACCTCCGGTAATATCGAGCTTTCCTTCAGCCGTATGGCAGTGCAGTTTGATAAGACGGCGAAACTGTCCGGTTTAATGAAAAAATCACTGGCTTATCCGGTGGTACTTCTGATAGTGGCAGTATTAATCGTCATTCTGATGGTAGTAAAGGTAATACCGGGATATGCAGCAACCTTTGAGCAGGCAGGCATGCAGCTGCCGGGCATCACCCGGGCAATGATGAGCATGAGCCATGTAATTACAAAATTCTGGTATCTTTTTGTGGGAGGAATCCTGCTGATTGTACTTGGTATCCGGGAATGGCGCAAGACAGAGAATGGAAAGCTGTTCTTTGGCAAAATAGCCATGAAACTTCCAATATTTGGCAAGTTAAACATAAAGACATATTCTTCACAGTTTGCCCGTACATTAAGTACTTTAATGTATGCAGGAATTCCATTGATTCATGGAATTGATGCAGTCACCAAGCTGATGAAGAACCGTCACTTCCAGCTGCAATTGCAGTCGGCAAGAGAGGAAGTGGCAAAGGGTGTTCCATTATCAGAACCGCTGCGGAAGGGCGGACTGTTTCCGCCTATGGTAATCCACATGCTTTCTATCGGCGAGGAAACCGGTGATATTGAGGGCATGTTAGACAAGCTGGCAGATTATTATGATGAAGAGGTTGAGATGACTACCCAGACGGTTATGGCGGCAATGGAACCAATGATTATCGTAGTAATGGCAATTATCGTAGTAATTCTGATTGCAGCAATATATGCGCCGATGCTTTCCATGTACAACCAGCTCGGCAACATGTAAAACGAATTAAGATTCCGTAATAGGGGCGGGATTTTAAGATAAAATATTTATATCTATACAAGAAGGAGAATAGCATTATGAACAAGATTAGAAACAGAAAGAACAACAAAGGCTTTTCATTAGTTGAGTTAATCATCGTTATTGCCATCATGGCAATCTTAGCAGGAATCTTAATTCCTCAGTTTGTTAAGTACATCAGCAGCTCCAAAGTATCCGGAGATATCCAGCAGTCAGAGAATATCTACAATGCAGTAGCAGCTCAGTACGCTGATTCCCAGGGAACAGCACCAACAGATATGCATTATGATGGAAAAATGTATGCAGTAACAGCAGATGTTGCAACCGCATTAGAAATGGGCTCTTCTGCACCTACATGTAAAGTGGATTCCAGCTACAAATTTGCTTATAGCTGCAGCGATAAAGGGGAAGTTGCAGTATATCTGACATCAGAAACACTTCCTAATACAGGAAAAGTATATGATAATACAAAAGATACCAAGATATCTCCATCCATCGAAGGTAAAGATGCATCTAAGTGGACAAAATAATCCGCTGGGCTAAGAAAGGACACTACATACCATGACACCAATGCTTGCACTCATCACAGTATTTATTTTCATATATGGAATTGTCATCGGAAGCTTCTTAAATGTCTGTATCTACCGGATACCACAGAAAGAAGATATCGTCCGGGAGAGTTCCCACTGTATGAGCTGCGGGCACCGGTTGAAATGGTATGATTTAGTGCCGCTGTTCAGTTATCTTTTCTTAAAGGGAAAATGCCGTTACTGTGGTTCGAAGCTGTCAAAGCAGTACCCTATCGTCGAAGCACTCAATGGAATCCTTTATGTAGTTGTATTTTATGCAACAGATTTTAGCTGGGACAGTATTTTATACTGCCTTATGACTTCTGCGTTAATCGTACTTAGTGTGATAGATTACCGCACCTATGAGATTCCTTTTGGAATCAATGTGTTCCTGTTTGTACTGGGGGTTATCCGGTGCGTATTTGGAAAAGGGGACAGAGGAACCTTGATGATTGGTTTCTTTGCAGTGAGCTTGTTCTTGCTGTTATTATCACTTCTTACCAGAGGAGCAGCAATCGGTGGTGGAGACATCAAGCTGATGGCGGCGGCCGGGCTGCTTCTCGGATGGAAGTTGATTATTCTTGCATTTGTGATGGGATGTATTGCGGGTTCTGTGGTGCATCTGTTCCGGATGAAGGTATGTGGTGCCGGCAGAATGCTGGCGCTGGGTCCATACTTATCGGTCGGGATATTTATTGCGGCCCTGTGGGGAAATGGGATGATAGACTGGTATCTGGGACTTTTTATGTAGAAAAGAGTGATTATAAGTGGAAAGTGTATGAAGTATAGGTATGCTTTCCAGTTATAATCACGAAAGGTGAGTGAAGGATGAAGATATTAAGTATAGAAATAGGTGTTGATGTAACCCATGTATTGGAGATGGATTACCGGGTGAAGAATCCGAAAGTATATCGAAGCTTTAGCTTTCAGACTCCGGTAGGTGTAATTGGAGAAGCTGGTGTGCGTAAGAGTGAGGAATTCCGCACAGCCTTACATAAGCTTCTGGATGCAAATAAGATTAAGACACGGAAAACTTTATTTGTAGTTAATTCCGGTAAGATAGCAAGCCGTGAAGTGCTGATTCCGATGATAAAAGAAAACCGTATCAAGGATTTCTTAAATACAAATTCAGCAGATTTCTTCCCGGTAGATTTATCCCGGTATCAGCTGGTATACCGGAATGAAGGTGTGGTACAGCAGGACACGGTAAAGAAGAGAAAATTATATGTATTTGCTGTGCCGGGAGATCTGGTGCAGTCTTATGAAGCGTTGGCAGATTTCTGCTCTCTGGAACTTACCGCACTTGACTATGTGGGAAACAGTATTTTCCAGATAATACATAAAGCAGTAGGAAATAATATCTGCTGTTCTGTAAAATTAGACAATAATGCAACCATGATTACGATTATCAATCAGGGAATGGTTGTATTACAAAGAACAGTATTTTATGGCTTTGAAGAAGTAGAGAAGGTTGTAGTGGATTCCGGTCTTTTCCCGAAGGAACAGTATCCGGCAGCAATGGATATATTACAGCAGACAGACTGTCTGGATGCAAACCAGGCGGCACCGGAAGATGCCATAAATGCCATGCGGGCAGAAGCGGTAGAAGCACTGCGTCCGATGATTGGCAATATCCGGCGGGTATTAGATTATTATCAGTCCAGAAATAATGGGGCAGAAGTAAAAGAGTGTTTCCTGATTGGTAACGGAGCTTATATCAAGGGACTGGACAGACTGATGTCCCTGGAATTGAATCTTCCGGTACATTTGCAGGAAAAAGATGTTTTAAACGGTTTCCGTACATCCGGAGGCAGATTGGATGCCATGTATGAAGCCTGCTATGGAGCAGCAATACAGCCATTAGACTTCGTGTTTGGTTCGGCACAGACTGCAAAGATTATAGAGGAGAAGAAAAAACGCGAATTGTTTGCAGCAAAGCTGATTGGTCTGCTTTGTGTGGCATGTGCTGTGATATTGCTGGCATTATCCGGAGTGCAGAGAATTGCATTATCCCATGAACTGAATACCCTGAATAAGCAGAAGGATGAACTGGAATATATACAGGATATTTATAATGCATATGTGGATACCAAGAGCCAGTATGATGATGTGACAAAAATGAATGGCAAGACAGAGACAGTCAGTGATGCACTGGCAGATGCCATTGAAGAAATGGAAGAAAAATTCCCATCTGGTGTAAAGGTAACAAGCCTTACCAGTAATGGAGAGGGAATTTCCATGGACATTGAAGTATCTACAAAGGAAGAAGCAGCAAAGATTTTGCAGAATCTTGCAACCTTCGATGCTTTCCGCAGTGTAACGACCAACGGAATTACAGAATCCACAGATGAGAACGGTAAAATTACGGTAACATTTTCAGTGATGTGTACCTATGTAAATGGTACAGCAGATGATTCCATTGATACCGAGACCACACCGGAAGAAGATGTCGAGACCTATATGAATGGTGACCAGTATATTTATCCGGATATGGAAGGCAGTACCGAAAGTGGGGAGGCAGACAATGAATAAGGAAAATAAGAAAGTAAACGACAGGGAATTAAAACTGATATTTGTATTATTTTTCTTAATCTACCAGTTTGGATATCTGAATGTCCAGAAGGCAAATGAAAATTTAAAGAGCCAGGTAGATGAGGTGCGTGGAGAAGTAAAGGTTATGCAGACCATGAAGCAGAACGAAGAGACTTATAAGGCATATACAGATTCCATGACACAGGAAATGCAGGAGGTAATGGATGCAATTCCATCAGAGATCCGTTCGGAGGATAAGATTATGTTTGCCAGAAGCCTTGAAAAAGAGTATGGCTTTCATGTTACCGGCGTAGGTCTTCAGACGGACGAAATGGTTTATGAAATGAATGAAGATGGAAGCAATCCGGCAGATGATGGTAAATTGTTATATCGTACCGTGGTAAATCTTGACTGTGACTGTGATTATACACAGCTTAAGAACTGCCTGCGTGGATTAAAGAAGAATAATTTCAAGATGTCTGTGGATACAGCAAGCTTCGGTCCGGATGAAGAGACCGGGAAACTGAAAGGAAATATGACGGTAAATATGTATTATCTTTACGGAAGTGAGAAACCATATGAACCGTTAACTATTGATGGGGTATCCTTAGGAACAGATGATATTTTTGGAACGGGAACGATTACTCCGTCAGCTCCATCGGATGCCGCAGGTACAGAAGATACCACAGGAACAACAGGTACTACAGGAACAGCAGGTACCACAGGAAAAACAGGTACTACAGGGACAACAGATACCACAGGAACAGATACCGGGCGGTAAGAAAAGCCGGACAGTATAGAAGAATATGTGAAAAGCAGAAAGGAGCAGAGACAGTATGAGCGGTTATAATAGCAGAAAGTTAAAACATAAATTAAATCGTAATTTAAATAACCGGGGATTTTCATTAGTGGAAATTCTGATTGCAGTAGCGATTCTCGTACTGTGTGCAGTTCCTTTGCTGAAAGCATTTGTAACATCTGCCCAGACCAATGCCAGGGCAAGACAGAATTTAAATGCGACTACGCTGGCTGAAAATATTATGGAAGAAATAAAAGCAGCAGGTGTTGAAGGCTATGGTGTGAAATCGGGAGACACGGTTACGATAGATGGTGTCGATCTTCCGGTTTATGAGGCTGAGTATAGCAATTACAGCTTTGATGGCAGGGCATATGATGTTAAGGCAGTAATGACACCATCGCAGGAGACCTATCTGGATGGTACGGATGAAAAAGCATATAATGCACAGGGTATCCCGGAGATTTCTGTTATGGATGACAGCCGGGATGCTGTTTATGTAGAGGACAAGAATGCAAGATTTGACATAATAGATGAAAATGCGGATTCGCTGGGCATGAAGGCGGAAGAACTGCTGAATGCATGCAGAACGGAATACCGCTTTGCAGTAAAGGAAAATCACGGCAGATATACCGTTACCCAGACGGTAACATACAGTGATGCTTCCGGAAATACAATCGGAACACCCCAGACCCTGACCATATTTGATTCGGTGCTGACCGGAGCAGATCTCAGAAGTCTTTATGTGTGCTATATTCCGGCACTTCGAACAGCCGGTGATATGTACAGAACGCAGGAGAAGGTGGTAATCGAAAACAGACAGGATATTCCGGTTGATGTATATCTTATCCGTCAGGGCTCGCAGGATACACCACTTGCAGTCAGTATTATAGAAAGTGCTCCATCAACAGTGGCAGCAACACAGATTCATACAAATCTTTCTGTAGATGATAAGACAGACATCGGCAGTATAGAACGAAATGGAAGCAGTATTACAGCAGCTACAGCTAAAAGCGCCTTTGGTTTTCAGAAGATGGGCGAGGCTGCAAAGGCAGATGCAGCCAGACTTTATACAGTAGAAGTAACCGTTAAACCGGTAGATTCGGAAAAATCAATTACCTTAACAGGAACGGCAATGAAGTAAGGCGGGAAAACAATGAACAGATGGAAGAAATCACGGGACAATCGAGGAATGTCACTGGTCATGGTCATTGGAACAGTGGCACTGGTAAGCATACTGGTGGTTATAGTACTGTCTCTTTCTCTGATGAATATACAGATGAAGTCAGTATATAAGAAGTCTGCGGATAATTTCTATGATGCAGAAGCAGCAATGGATGAGATACGTACCGGTCTGCAGCAGGATGTAGCAGATGCAGCAACCACGGCATATCTTTCTGTTATGTCACAATATTCTGCCAGCAGTTATCAGGATGCTGTGCGTCAGAGCACCTTCCGGGAATTGTACCGGAAGGAGTTAAAGAAGAAAATCGGGCAGACCATGGATGATACCCATTATGATATCGGCTATCTTGAGAATTATATCGGTGCGTCCCACCGTTATGAAGCAGCATCCGGTACCGGAGCCAGACTTACAACACAGGATGGCAAAGATGCAAATCTTGTGGTAACACAGTCCGGTCTTGTGATTATGAATCTGGAGCTTTCTTATAAGGATGCAGATGCTTATGAGTCAGTTGTAGATACAGATCTTGTATTAAGCTATCCACAGGTAAACTTTATCCAGTCAACATCAGTACCGGATTTGCTGAATTACTGTGTGGTAGCAGATGAAGGTGTCTGGGTAAACAATGGAAACCGTACACTTACCATGAATGGCAATGTATACGCAGGCAATTATTATACCGGGAGCAGCAGTGACCGGAATGGATTCCACATTGATAACAGTGGAAGTGTAATGCTTGGACTGCGCAAGACGCTGATTACCAGAGGCGGACTTACGGTAGAAAATAAAGGTTCTTTTACAACGGATACCAAAGCTACGATATGGGCAGATAATCTCAATGTTTACAGCAACGCAGCCCTGTCCTTATCCGGCAGTACATATGTATCAGATGATTTGACGATTACCGGAAGCGGTGATGTTACCTTGCGTGGAGAATATTATGGCTACGGTAATCCGGAAACTGCCAAGGCAGCGGCATCTGTAGTTACAGAAGAAGTCAATGCCAATAAGGCGGCATACAGCAGTGCCATGATTATCAATGGAATTGCAGACAGTGGCAAGGCAAGTATCCGCATGAATGGATTAAAGACACTGATGTTAGCTGGAAATGCCTATATCGGAAGCGGCAATGCCATGATGGGAGAATCCCTGGCGGTAAAGAGCAGCCAGACGGCATATCTTGCACCGGCAGACAGTTTCCTTATAAATACTACCAATCCCACAACGGTAGCGGAAGATTTTATGGCAAAGAGTGATTTTGCAGCAACTCCGGAAAAATATATTAATTATGAAGTGTTAAAAAATTATCATGCTTTTGATATCACACCATTATATAAAGATGGTCTGGTTTATTATTTCTTAAAATTCGAGAATGCAAAGGAAGCAGCGGCATTTGACCTTGCATACTACAATGATGCAGACCATGCAGCCACAAGGCAGCAGTACCTGTCTCTTTATGTAGATGATGCAGAATTATCTATCCGGGAGAGCAGCTCTGTGGAGAAGATTACCAACGGAAGTATTCTCGTCTGGGATACAAAAGGAATCCGAACCATTGAGCCGACAACCATAAGTAATGGATTAGACGATATTTACGAGGATGGTTATTATGCCGGACTGCAGAGCGGCTGGCAGGATATGTATGCTTCTTATAATATTTCACTGACAAAGGATTATGAGAGGCTTACAACAGAGCAGAAGGCAGCCACTGTGTTTGAAAATCTGGTGGATGTAGACGGACTGAAAAAAATTACCGGCACATCCGGAGCGGTAGAATTTGAATTTACCGATGGGGATGGAATCCGGCAGGTGGCATACGTAACAGATAATGAAGGTGCATCAGCATTGGAGGTGGATGCTTCATTTCTGGGTGGAAAGAATGTACCGCTTATCATTGCAACCGGAGATGTGAAAGTTACAGCAGATTACACCGGCACAATTTTAAGTGGTGGACAGGTGACCTTTGGCATGCCGGGAAGCAGCAGTTCAACAGTGTCATCTGATATGCAGGATGCTGCCAGAGTCATTCAGAATGCCGAATATAAGAAGGGGTCAGATACCTATATTCTGTCACAGGTATTGAAGAACAGCCAGTACTATGTAGGCAGTATTGGAAAGGCATATACCGGAGAGGATGCCGTGGATGTAACGAAGCTTGTAACCTATCAGAACTGGTCAAAGGAGTAAAGATAAGATGCAGAAAGGGAATCGTATAAGCGGAAAAAAGAATAGTGGATTTTCGATGGTAGAGCTGATTGTTACCGTGGCGATTCTTGCAATTATTTCTGTGGGAGCGTTTCTGCTTACCGGCTCACAGAATGGATGGAAACTGCGTCATGCTGCAGAAAGACTGGATTCGGCACTGGATAAAGCTATGGTTCAGTCTATGAGTAAGAGTGATACTGCAGGTCTTATTGTCTATGAATTAAATGGAGAATATTATGCAGCAATGATAAAGGAATCCTGCCGGGACGGAAATATTTACCGTGTAACTGAGGACAAGGTGCTGGAAAAGTATTCACTTGGAAAAGAACCGTTGACGATTACGTTAAGTTATAAAGGAAAAGACGGGACAGCAGTATCAGATGTTACATTATCCAATCAGGGCAGTGAGAGTAATTTGAGCAGTGCGGCAGAATTTCTCTATGACAGAAGTACCGGAGCGGTTAAGACCGTAAAGGTAAACAGCGTGGAAAGCTATTATACTGGTATACATTTGAAGTTGTCAGACCGTGATATGCAGATAAAAATAGGCGCTGCCACCGGCAGACATGAGATACAGTAAGCAAAAAGCAGGGAGGAGGAAAACAAAGTGGGCCACAGGAAATCTTCAAAGAAGTATTGTGAAAACAGAAAATGCGGGATATATGATAATAAAGGATTTACACTGGTTGAACTGCTGGTAGGAATTGCGATTGTGGCAATTGTCGGCGGATTAATCGGCACATTTTTGATTTTCTCCACAAGAACATATGGAAAAGTAACCGATGAAGCAGACTTACAGGAGGATGCACAGATTCTCCTATCACAGATGGATAATTATATTATCGATACAGACAGTGCGCTTCGTTATTATGCAGATGTATCAGAGAGTGGAAGCGGCACGGAAATCTTAAAGGACAGCCTTTATCCGGGTGGAGCAGCAGGACTGACCAGAAAATGGCTGGAGATTTATAAGACCACCGATACCGGATATACGAAAGAGACCGTTTTGTGGACAAAATCCACAGAGAAGCTGACATATAAGCAGGAGACGATTGATGCGGCAGGAACGGTAACTGAAAATATAGAAGAACAGGATCTGGCAACGCATGTAACGGATTTTTCCATTGATCTGACGAAAGTAACTTCATTGCGTCAGGTAACAGTGTCTGTTGCACTTGCCAGTGGAGAGAAAAGTTATGGAGCGGATACTACAGTGTATCTGCGCAACCAGATTGTAGTAAATGGGGAGCCTTATAAACCGGATGCAGCACCGGTCATTTCATCTGTACTCAGCGTTAAGGTTCTGCCACAGACAGTTATGATGCGGCCCGGTGGAAGAAAGGCATTTCAGGCAATTGTCTATGGTAATAATTCACCATCCCAGGAGGTAACCTGGAGTCTTTCCGGAAATACGTCTTCCCTGACTACTATTTCAGAGGATGGATTGCTGTGGATCAGCATGGATGAGAAGGCAAAGACCTTAACGGTAACAGCGACATCGGTACAGGATACCACCAAGTCAGGAACGGCGGAAGTAACAGTAGTACATGGCAAGAAGCTGTCTTTAGGCCAGATTCGGAAATACTGGCTGCAAAGAGGAATGTCCATGTATGTATACGCCAGAGTCAACGGAACCTTAAACGGTTCTATTACCTGGGAATGCAGTCCGCAGGATTTACTTTCTGCTAACCCAACCGATGCAGTGACAGTTGCCGGCGGATATCCATCATTAGATTTAATGAATGCCAGACGTTTTGTAACCAGTTCGTCAACACCACTGGGTGAATATACAGTGAAAGTCAGTGGGATAGTGGACGGACAGCCTTATGAAGATATTGTTGTGATAGAAGTAGTGGATGCATCTTATGTATCAGGTGGTTCCGGAATTGTGAATTTTGATAAACCGAACGGACTGGACTATTGGGTACATGCCGGAGATACCTTAAATCTTTCTACCGTATTGAAACGGACAGATCTTGGAACAAAACGTAGATATGAATTTACAGAAGGCGGCAATATTGATAAAAATGCATATACCTATGAGACATCCGGGTCAGATGATGAGAGACTGACTGTTAAGATAGATGAGGCAGCTTTGGATGGAGAAATTTATGTCACGGTTAAAGTTGAAAACCAATATCAGACAGGCTATGATACGGTAACAATTCATGTGGCAGAAGCACTGGATTTTCCGTATGTTGTAGAAACAACCTACCTTCCGGAGCGTGACAATAGTTTCTGGGCCCGTGTGAATTTCCGTGGACCTGTGTTGATGGCAGAATCAATACGGGAATTTACCAATCTTACTTCCGGAATCAATGGATTGATTGCAAATACCGGTGAGCCTTATAAACTTACATCATCAGAACAGTGGACTGGTGAGGATGTGCGTACGCTGTCTGGTGTGAATGAATTTACACAGGAGGGACCTTCTCGTTATCAGAGTAATAAAATTATCGATATGGAAGGAATTATCATAGTAGACCGTGATATTACTTTTGATGCCATGACGATTCGTTCTAGTGGAGATACCGTAATCTATGTAAAAGGAGAGCATACGATATCGTTTAACTGCAGCGCAACAACTTTTGACGGACTCATTTATGCGCCAGAAGGAACAGTTAAATTTGATTGCCAGTCCGGTTATAGCCGAGGCGTAATCATAGCAAAGAAACTTGATATGAGAAGCTGGGGGAATGCAGATTTCTCCTTTATGGAAAAAAGCAGTGTAATGGATCTGGTTAATACATTGAAGGCAAACTAGCTTGTTGAGAAGTAAAAGAGGACAGGATATATGAAACGGAAGAATTCTTTGAAAAATTCCAGAAAGAGAATCATTCAGGCAACGGTAGCAGCAGTAGCCGGTATAACAGTTGCGGTTGCTGCATTCCGGCCGGTAGAGACTTCAGCAAACGGAGTACTGCCGGGGGTGGAAAGCATCGTTGCACAGAAGATGGCAACAGAAGATAAGACCTATCGGATTTTAGAGATTATGCCGGATGGAGCAGAAAGTGAAATGGGCTATCTTGCAGCGGGCAGTGAGCCGGTAGCCCTAGCAGCAGATGGAATGCTGGCTTACTTTGCAGAGAATGGTATCGAAAATACGCAGCAGGAGAGAATGGATTATATCAACAGCTTAAAGCAGCGTTTGGAGGACGGGAAGATAGCTTCCGGTGATACATCTAAGACACCACTTTATGCAGAAGCTTATGAGGAGACTTTTTTCCCGACAGAGGAGCAGCAGAAGGACTACAAGAAGCTGGTATTTCCGGAAGAACAGTATGAGACAATTACTGCTGAGGGACATTATGCTTACCGGCAGGATTATGACGGAAACTATAATCCCAATGTAGTTTCCTTCTCTTATAATGCAACTGGGGATTATGCAGTAGAATTTGAACGGAGAACACCACTTAAGGATGAAACACCATATAACCAGCCATATGAGTACCGGGATAATGGAACAGATGGTTATTATGAAGCAGTAGAAAATCCTATGACAGGTGGTAATTATTACTATATTTCAGACTTTTACTATGTTGGAGCAGATTCCGAACATGGACATTATCTGGCACAGTTAGATGCTGCAAAACCATATTCATATACTGCATCAGGGGATGGAGCATTTGCATTTGTGCCGGGAACAGCGGAAGAGGACAGGGCAAATCAGTCCTGTCAGGTGGAGATGGGCTCTGTCTGGTATACCGGTGGACTTTATAATAATAACCTGTTCCGGGACTATGTATTAGGAGCATTGTCCAAGGATGATTTAAAGGTGGAAGTAACGGCAGTGACAGAGTCTGGACTTGCTTCCGTAGATGTATCCGGTATGGATTTTATTTATATCGGCGGACAGGGTTATGATACCGGAATGAAATATCAGCTTTCTTCTCCGGAGCTTCTTGCACAGGTGGATAAAATATATAAGAAAATTTTAGGAAAAGCACCGGTTCTTATTGATTCCACTGTCTTAGAAAGTGCACTTACTGATTATAATACTTCTGATATTGCAAAGCTTGTGGTGTGGAGCATCCAGAAGGAGTTAAAGGATGACCCGCAGTCTGTGGATGCGGCAGAATTATGTGATACCGCTTCTTTAAACAGCAATTACACCGGCAATGATACTAATTATGCGGAAAATAATGTTTACTGCATGAAAATGACAGATGCAGACGGGGTACGTCAGCATGTATTTACCGGTCTGCTGGAAGCTTTTCCACAGGAGCTGCAGGAGGCGGAGGGATTTGCACCGGTGCGGGCATTGATTGAACAGGAGAATACCCTCCGTACATCAGCGGATGCGATTGATACCACGCTTTCAAAGAACATGGTCTTACAGTATATTTTAAATTATCCGTATGAGAGAACCTTTAGTGATAAAGAGGAGCTGCGGGTGCTGGATATCGAACCGGCAATGGGCGCACTGTATCTTGATGAAAATACAGCTGATGACAGAATTCTTACCAAAAAGAAGCTGGCAGACTGGACAGGTGTTGCCATTGAAAATATCAGCATTACCCGGATGACTTCAGCGGAGTTTATTGGTAAAATCGAAGACATGAATATGAAATACGACCTGGTTTACTTTGGGCTTGGTTATGCCGGAGAGAATGGAAATTCTGATGCAAAGCTTCAGGGGGATTATATGAACCGTGATGCTGAAGGAAATACGGTTTATAATGATTCATTGATGAACGGACTGGTCTATGCACATACCGGGGATGCATTCTTAAGAAAGGCTATTCTTGGCGGACTTTTAGATACCGATTATGTAGATAATAATACATCGAATTATCTCTATGGAGGCAATCCGGACAGCTCAAGAGACCCATACGGTGACCGGGATGAGTGGGACAGCGGATTAGGTAAGCTCGTTACCGCAACAAAGACCATCAGTGGTTTCCAGTATGATAATCCAAAGAATAGAAATGACCGTCAGGAAATTACCGTTACAGTAGGAAATGTAGGAGTATACCGTGCCAGCGGAAATGATATAACAGAGAGCAAGAAACGTGATCTGGAAGAATTCCTCGGAGCGAAATATCCGGTTCTTTTTGCACAGAATTTTGTGACCACAGAAGGTGAAATCAATGCAAAGGTGGTAGATAATTCTTCTGTTTTATATCAGTTCGCAAAGGAAAATCTGGCACAGGATAATGTCTTTTACCTGGATACCGAAGGCAAGCCAAATGATGAGAGCAGCTTCCGGTACTATATTAATATGCCAAAGGTTAAACTTGCCATGCTCAATCCGTCTACCGGAGTAGAAGAGAGTGATACGGCATTAAGTACAGGAACAGCACGTACTACGGATAACAATTATGGCAATAAAATAGTAGAAATCCGTACCGATAAGAAAGATTCCGGAGTCTATACGCTGCGTTACCGCTTCCGGATTGACAGTTCCGTAGATGCCAGTGCGGCTACGGTATATCATGCAGGACTTTATTTTGATATGAATGCCGATGGTAAATTTATCGAAAATGATACCTATTCCGAACGGCAGAAGGACTGCATCATTTTTGATGCTTCCGGCAATGAAGTCAACCGGGATGCAGCAGGAGAATATCAGTTGAGCAGCGGACAGGAGTACTATCTTGAGAAAGACATTCCAGGTGACTATCGTGGTATGCTGACCTGGAAACTGGAACTGACCCAGACCACCAATGCCTATATCCGTACGGCTAAGACAGGTTATACGATTGTATCAAGACCAGATGGTGATGACAGTGTACAGGTTGTTAAGGTACTTCAGATTATGGGAAATAATAATGAATGGGGCGGTTACTTTAATCTTTCTAAAGATGGTGACATGCGGAATTTTATCAGCAATTTTGAAAATACGGAAGGGGTCCGGTTTGAAATTACAGCCATTCCAATGCGCGATTTCAATGGCAAATATACATCCTTTGAACAGCTGAAGGATTATCAGATGTTAATCTTTGGTTTCCAGGACAGTTATTCGGATATGACCAATGCTGACACACTGGCAGCTGTAGATGATTATATAGTCAGCGGACGGAGTGTATTGTTTACCCACGATACCTCTTCCTTTGTCAATGTGGCAACCGAGCAGATGTACTGTCAGGATAATCCGGATGGCGATAATGGATGGAACCCGGGCTGGCTTAGCAACCAGGGTAATGCAGGAGATTTTAACCAGGTAGAACGTCACTGGGGCTATACGGTAAACCAGAAATTCCGTGGTGTTCTTGGAATGGACCGTTATGGAATTACTTATAATGAGAGGACTTCCAAAGACCCGCAGGCGGCACAGCTTCGTTCCCTGCTATTAAAGGAAGGTCAGCTTTTAGACATCAGTACCACTACAGATGCCTCCGGCAATGAGATAACAACCGGAACCATTGATACGGCACATGGTGGCGTAACCACAAGGGAGAATCCGGATGGCAGCGGGGCACTGACTTCTGCAGTATTAGGAAGTGATAAGGATATTGCGTATGTACCGGGAACGAATCAGAAGCAGTCCTATGGACAGACACAGGGCTATACTTATGGAGCAATCAATTTCCATTATTATTATAATGCTCCGTGGCAGTGTACAACGGAAGCAAAGTATGCTTATAACCAGTACATGATGTGGCGTACACTTCCGTTACCAACACAAAGAAATGATGTTTCTCTTGGAAACCTGAAAAACAATGCCAGCATGTATGCAACCCAGGTAAATGATGGACAGATTACCCATTATCCATATGAGATTGGCAGTCAGATTACGATAGCTAATACCCATTACCAGTATTATCAGCTGAATATGGATGAGGATATGGATGGAGATGAAAACAGTGATATTGTAGTGTGGTACTGTCTGGGTGCATCCGGTGATGGTTCGGCGATTTATACCAGTTCCCCGAATGATGTGCGGAACAATTATTATATTTACAACATTGGAAATATTACCTATTCCGGTGTGGGACACAGTACAATAAGTAACGTGAATGAGAAGCAGTTATTCTTTAATACCATTGTTGCAGCGTACAAGACAAGAATCAAAGATCCGGTAGTAAAGCTTTTAGAGAATGGAAGCCGTACTTCAGCAGAAAAGGAAGCTGTTTATGTACATACTGATAATGCCATCGGAAATAAGGCACTGGAAAATGAAGTAAGTTTTTATTATACCGTAACAGATTCGAATCTCGTCACATCGGATAAGGAAATCAGTGTGGATTATTCCATGGTAGATAAGAATGGCAGCAGTATTGCAATTCCGGTACAGGCAGCAGAAAATCAGGTGTATATCACAACAGAAGCAGTAAACGGAGATACGGTTACGACAGATTCTGCCGGAAGACTGAGAGGCTTAAAGAGCGGGGAAGTGTATAAAGCCACAGTTCATAACCTGACGGATACAAAAGTACAGGAGGCAATTACCAATGGTAATATGCGGATTGCAGTCCATGCAGTCAGTACCTTTGACTATTATGGAGACAGCTATGGTCTGGGTGAAAATGCCAAGAGCATACCGCAGAGCAGTGCATCTATGAAAATATTAGGAACAACGCTGTTTGATTTAGATTAGAACAAAAGTAAAAATTTTTATTGAAAAACTGGCAACGTTACCATATAATAAGACTGCAAAGAACCAAGTAGGGTGAATGGTCGCGGCTGCATTGTCGAAAGACATACAGACGAGGAAAGTCCGGGCTTCGCAGGGCAGGATGCCGGATAACGTCCGGTGGA
>ERZ857785.2190-NODE-2190-length-17937-cov-30.844313_pt1 | contig 17937 bp, 16 predicted proteins | sample MGYA00519763_ERZ857785 | MGnify/ENA primary metagenome ERZ857785 (study PRJEB31778, sample SAMEA3449365) | human gut metagenome | biome: human gut; feature: human-associated habitat; material: faeces | place: United Kingdom | collected 2010/2012 ...
ACCATGAGCAATCTTGCCAATACCATTACACTCCATCGGATTATTTTCATGATAATCCAATGGTGATGGATTACGACAAGAATAATTTCATTGAAGCTGATAAGTCTAAGCCTCAATTGCCATCTCCTACCTCTTTTGTTGATAAAGATCTAATGGAACGTACTCTTACCAACTATGGTATGAATCCATTGTACATTTACCTTTCCGGAGCATTGGGCAAAGACGAGACTTCCCGAATATTCCAACTGTATCGTGTTGGTACATCAAAGAAGTGGGGTGGTTCTACTGTCTATTGGCAAATTGATTGGCAGGGTAATGTACGAACAGGTAAGATAATGTTGTACGATGTAAAAACAGGACATCGGACAAAAGAGCCAAGAAGTTATGTAAGTTGGGTACATACGGAACTGAATTTCCAGAACTACCATTTGAAGCAATGTTTGTTTGGCGAACATCTGTTGTCTGATAATTCGACCAAACCTATAGCTATTGTGGAAAGCGAAAAATCCGCTTTGGTAGCTACCCATTATATGCCGGAGTTTATATGGCTGGCTACCGGTGGAATGCACGGATGTTTCAAGCCTGATGTGATAAGTGTTTTGAAAGGAAGGTCAGTTATGCTATGTCCGGACTTGGGAGCAAAAGAAGTTTGGCAAACCAAAATGCCTTTGCTCACTTCCGTATGTTCCAAAGTTGTATTGAGTGATAGTCTGGAACAATGCGCTACAGACGAACAGCGCAAGAACGGACTGGATATTGCGGATTTCTTATTGATGACCGACACTCCACAAATGATTCTTGATAAAATGATACAGCGTAATCCTGCTTTGCAGACACTCATTGATGAATTGGGGCTGAAGTTGGTAGAAACAGAATAAATACAATAGAAAAAAACATCGGACAGCTCGCTGTCTTTGGAAAAGGGTTTGTAAAATCCCGTAGATTATTAGGGCATTTTCACCGCTTTCACTCTCCGAGTGGCAGTAAAAAAGCCCATAAGCGGAGGGATGCCCTCTCGATGCCCGGCTGCCTGTGGCACATAAGGCGGGATTTTACAACCAAAGAATCAGTGTATAACAATAAAAGGAAGTGAGATATGAGTAATACGCAATACGCAGTCTGTCACCTGCAACGTGGCAGTGGTAATGATTCTGGTATGTCATGCCATATAGAAAGGAAAGATGCCAAGAGGGAAAAATATGTACCCGTTAATGCCGATGCAAACAGAACACACCTCAATCGGGAACTGGTTGCATTTCCTGCAGGAGTGAAGAACAGGACGGATGCCATACAATATCGGATAGACCATGCCGGACTGCATCGCAAGGTCGGCAAGAATCAGACAAAAGCCATTCGCATCATCCTAACCGGGACACATAAACAGATGATGAAGATTGCCAAAGAAGACAAGTTGGATAATTGGATAGATGCCAATCTGAAATGGCTGAAAAATACTTTTGGAAGCGAGAATCTTGTTTCTTGCGTATTGCACATGGACGAGAAAACTCCGCACTTGCATGCCACTATCGTCCCCATTATAACAACAGAACGGCTTCGTAAGAAGCGTGAGGGTGAGAAGAAGTATGCAACGAAGTCCGGGGCACGTCTATCGGCAGATGATGTGATGAGACGTAGTAAGCTGCACGAATACCAGAACAGTTATGCAGCAGCCATGAAACCATTCGGATTGCAACGTGGCATTGTCGGTTCTACAGCAAAACATCTGGCAAACTTAGAATACTATAAGCAGCAGATAAATCGGTATGAGGAAGACATCGCCAAATTGCAGGCAGACATTGAAAAAGCACATGAGGGGAAAAACACAATTCTTTCGTGGTTTGGCAAGGGGGATTTGGCTAAAGCGAAAAAAGAGCTTGCGAGTAGGGATGAGCAGATTGCCAAACTCAAAAATCAGATTAAAACCCTCATGGCTGAAAAGTCTCAACTGAAAGAAAAACATAGGGGAGAGATAGAACAATTAAGGAACGGCTATCAAAAAGAGATAGACAAGGCTATACGTATGGCAGAAAAAGCTGACCGACAATCCAAAGAAAAGGATTCTGTTATAGATAAGTTGAACGTACGCATTGAGCAGCTCGACCGTAAGGCAAATCCTCAGCGTTACAGTCTGTCATCCGGAGCGGAACTTGTTCACCATTTCATCCCTAATTATAATAATCCCAGTCTGCATATTTGGACACAGGTAGGTAATGAGAAATACGACTCTATAAAATATGTTGATTGGCTCAATCCGATATGGGAAAGTTTTACCAAAGATGAAGCTACCATTTATGAATTGATAAATGATGTATTTGAGCCTCATGAACAGGTCAATAAAGCACAAGCCAACTTACTTGGAGTGGCTTTTGAACTTGCTACAGGTGGGCAGGCACAAGTCCATATCGGAACAGGTAGCGGAGGTTCATCTTCTGAACTCCCTTGGGGAGAACAGAAGACGAAAAACTCACAGCGACGCAGATAAATTGTTTTTACCAAGTTATAATCTTATCCACAATTTCCTGCTGTTCGGCACTGCTACGCCTCAAATAAATACGAGTGGTTTCAATGCTTTCATGCCCCATCAGGTCAGCAAGTAAAGAAATATCGTTGAACTTCTCCAAGAAATTCTTGGCAAAGCGATGGCGAAACGAATGAGGATAAACCACTTTCTCGTTCAAACCATATTTTGTGGCATAGTTTTTTAACTGCTGCGCAATACCTCTGGTGGTGATACGCTCGCCAAAGCGATTGAGGAATAGATAACCGCTTGTACGATTGGTACTATTGAGCCACTCCGTAGCTTCCTTGCGGAGTGATTTAGGAATATAGATACGGCGTATCTTGCCACCTTTGGTATAGATGTCAAAATAACCTATCTGCACGTGTTCCACCTTCATTTGTATAAGTTCACTGACTCTTGCACCTGTGGCTGCGAGAAAACGAACAACGAAATACCATTCTTGGTTTTCTTCCTTTTTTAGTTTGTTTTTCAGAAAAGCGTAGTCGGCATTACTGATTACATTTTCCAGATAACTACGCTGTTGTACCTTGACGGATTTTAATCTCAAACGAGATTTATTCATATAGTCAAGATACTTGTTCATTGCCTGAATACGTAGATTTACGGTTTTAGGCTTGAATTTCTCAATGAGATAAGTCTTATAAACAAGCAGATTTCGCTTGTTCAGTTCCTTGTGCCGGGAATAATACTCTTTTACGGCATAGCGGTAAGCTGCAATCGTGTTCTCTGCCATATTCCCTTGACGAAGATACGTTTCAAAATTTTCAATGTTCATGTTTGATACATTATTAGTTAAACAATTCATTATCATTAATAATGTATAGCATTCACAAATTCATTGAGTTCCTATTATGAGAAGTTTCTCGCTACGGGCGAGGTGAAGTGTATTGATGAGGAGATTCCGTTTGAGATTCCACAGGGATGGGAATGGAGCAGAATGGGAAGTATTGGGGATTGGGGCGCAGGAGCAACCCCAGCAAAGGGAAATACAAGTTATTATGGTGGTAATATTTTATGGCTTAGAACTGGTGAACTCAATAATAGCATTGTGAATGATACCGAGATAAAAATCACAGATAAAGCATTAAAAGAATGTTCTTTAAGATTGAATAAAGCCGGAGATGTATTGATAGCAATGTATGGTGCTACGATTGGTAAGGTTGCTATAGCAGGGTGTGAGTTAACAACGAATCAAGCTTGTTGCGCATGTACCCCTATAGGAATCTTTAATTACTACCTCTTTTATTTTCTTATGGGAAATCAAGTGGACTTCATCAAGAAAGGAGAAGGGGGAGCTCAACCAAATATTTCAAGAGAAAAATTAGTAGCTCACTTAATGCCTATTCCACCTATACAAGAACAACATCGAATAGTTGAGCGTATAAAGGATGTTTTGCCTCTGACTGACAAATATGCACATTCCCAAATAGCTTTGGATGAACTAAACAGAAGTATTAATGGCAAACTTAAAAAATCAATTCTTCAAGAAGCCATTCAAGGGCGACTTGTTCCACAAGTTGCAGAAGAAGGAACAGCACAAGAGTTACTTGAGCAAATAAAGTTAGAGAAACAGAAACTTGTAAAAGAGGGAAATTTGAAGAAATCCGCTTTGTCGGATTCTGTTATCTACAAAGGTGACGATAACAAGTACTTCGAGAAGATTGGTACAATTGAAAAAGATATAACTGACGAAATACCATTTGAGATACCAAATTCTTGGTGTTGGATAAGGCTGAATAATCTCTGTAATATTACAAATGGCTTTACACCGTTAAGAACAGAACCTAAATTTTGGGAAAATGGTAACATTAATTGGTTTACAGTTGAAGATATTCGTAAACAAGGGGAATATATATATCAAACAACTCAAAAAATTACGGAATTAGCAGTTAGTAAGGATAGAATTGTAAGAGCTGGCAGTGTGTTGTTGTGTTGCACTGCCTCTGTTGGCCAATGCGCCATGACCATGATTCCTACTACTACAAATCAGCAATTTAATGCTTTAACTATCAAAGAAGAGTATCGTTGTCTTGTCAATGATGAATTCTTGTATTTATTTGTAAAAACATTGGCACCAATATTACATGATTTAGCAGGTAAAACGACTTTTGAATTCATTTCGGTAAAGAAAGTTGGAAACATCCTAGTTCCTATCCCACCAGTTTTAGAACAGTGTAGGATATGCAAAGTAACCAATAAGGCAATAGCAAGTATTATGAGAGGATAAACGGGCAAATCATTGAAATTGAGCTTTCTTTTGAATATCCCAATAGCTGGGCTGTATTACGTTTGAAAGATATATGCCAACTAATAGACGGTGAAAAGAAAAACGAAAAGGGTATTTGTCTGGATGCAAAATACCTACGTGGAAAATCATCTGCTATCATTGTAGAGAAAGGAAAATTTGTCTATACCGGAGATAACATCATTCTTGTAGATGGTGAAAATTCAGGTGAAGTTTTCACTGTTCCGCAAGATGGGTATATGGGGAGTACATTCAAACAGTTATGGCTCTCTTCGGCTATGTGGAAACCATATATTTTGGCTTTCATTCTGTTCTATAAAGAGGATTTGAGAAATTCAAAAAGAGGTGCGGCTATTCCGCACCTCAATAAAGAGTTATTCTACAATCTGCCTATTGGTATTCCACCTTATCAAGAACAGCAGCGTATTGCAAAACGGATAAATAAACTATCGCAGTTGCTCAAATAGTTTTTCTATTTGAGCAACAATGCGTTGTTGTTCTTTAATCGGAGGTAATGGTATTAATATTTCTTTTACTTTTGCTATACTTACACCACCTATAATGCCCGTTTTATTTAGGTTAAATAGTTCAAAGAACGATGGTGACTGTAGATAATAGTACATGTATTTCCCGATTCCAACAAATGGTGAGAAACAACATAACTTATTCCCAAAACATACATCTTGATTCAGTATTGCAATTTTTCTTCCGGCACTTCCACCTTCAATACACATCAATATTGAGTTATTGGGAGCAAGTTTAAAATCAGGTTCATATTGTTTTGGAATCGCAATGCCATTATCGTAAATAATCCGATTATTAAAATCAACATCCTTAGTTCCAATATAATAACGTCCTATAACATCTGTAAATTTTGATTTCTTTTCAGTTTCACTAATACTGTTGCCAGTGTAAATGTTTGCAATATGAGAAAGTCTTGTCCATACCCAATTCTTGGGAGTTTCAAAAGGTATCTGTTCTGTTATATCTAAGCACTTTTTACCTACCTGCTCATAATACTTGTTATCGTCACCTTTATAGATAATGGAATCCAACAAAGCAGACTTTTTAAGCTTACCTTCTTTAACAAGTCTCTGCTTCTCTTGTCGTATCTGTTCAAGTAATTCTTGGGCTGTGCCTTCTTCTGTAATCTGTGGAAGGAGTTTACCTTGAATTGCTTCTTGGAGAATAGACTTTTTTAAAACTGAACGTAATTCAGCATTGAGTTTATTAAGTTGTGATTGTTCAATATTGAACTTTTCTATTAACAACTTTAGTGATGACAATTTATCAATTATAACTTGTTGTTCATCTTTAGGTGGAATAGGAATCAGGACGTTTCTCATGCCAGACAACGGCACATTTTTAATTGTACTACCTGTAGCAACGCGTTTAGTATATTCCAAAAAATAATCAGTTTGAAGTACTATCTTGATATATTTCCTCTCAATGCCATTCAATAAGTTGAAATAACAAGCACTCTTTCCCAAAATAACATTTTCTCCTGAGTAGAAAGCGATATTACCTATAGTGCCATTTATAGAAACGAGTACGGTTGATTCATTGAGTAATCTTGAATGCTTAACAGCCTCTTCTTTTGATACTGTTTTTGTATCAGGCTTGATAAGTATTTGACCATCAAACAGGTTATTCCCATTAATAAAATAAACGCTTCCGCCTTCCGAATATTCTGGTGTCCCATGAATACCATCTCCCAATAAAGAGACAATAGATAATAATCTGCACCATTCCCAAGTAGCAGGAATTTCAAACGGAATCTCCTCGTCAATACACTTTACTTCCCTCGTAGCGAGAAACTTCTCATAATAGGAATTGTCCTCACCACGATAGATGATTGATTCGTTTTTGTCTTTCTTGATTTTCTTTTCCTTGACCAGTCGGGCTTTTTCGGCTCTGATACGTTCAAGAAGTACAGATGCCGGTTCGTCATTAGGATCTTGCGGTACAAGTTTGCCCTGTATCGCCCATTGGAGTATGCTGTTTTTTAATTGCTTTCCGTTCATTTTTTAATCCTCTGCTTGTACTCTATATGAGAAATACTTTGAGTCTATTTTTACTCCATTTTTAAGTTTGGAATCCATCTCCTTATTCATTGTTGGGAGGAAAGAAAAATAATTCTGAATAGCAGACATAATCCCTGCATTGCAACTCTTGTTTTTTACCCAATTTTGAGGAATGAAACTTCTATTATTCTGCTCGCAATTGTTTTTTTCTGCCGAAATAGCACTGTTTAAACAGTTTGCCGCAATATTAATTATGCTGTCAACAAGATTGTTTTCAGAAGCAACTTTTAAGCACTCACTCGGTGATGGTACATTTGTTTGATTGTTACATTTAGCAAAAACCATTGATATGGCAAAAAGAAGATGGTATGGAGCATAAGCCTTCATTGTTAGTAGTTCCTCTTCCAGTCCTAATGGGTTTTCCTGAGTCCATGCATCCATTATTTTTCTCATCCAAAACGATAGAGCATAAGCATCTTCAGGCAAATAGTCGTTCTTGAACAATGTATTGAAATACTTGTCAAAAATCTTAGTTTCACCATAAGATAAATTAGGTCTTTGCATGTACCAAGCTGTAAGATTCTTTCCTAAATATGATAACTCTATGCAGTACTGTTTGTCCTTGTCGGCTGGAATAATTTCACCTCTTTTGGTTGCAAAGAATCCATTAGAATATTTTGCTTCGTATGCCTTTTTGAGTTTTAATATCTGCTTACTGTTACTGCGTAAATCTCTTGCCTTTACAGCACTTTGCGTGTTTGTGTTAATGCTAATAGAATCAGCCCTGTCTCTTTGTGGAATTTCATAAAATCTGAATAGAACATAAGCATCATCACGCTTTCGTACATTCTCACTACAACTTAAAATAGTATTCAATGATTGACATCCATTTACAACATTCAATCCATAAAGTTTAAACTCACCATTGCCACATTCTTCAATTTTGTTACAAATGGCAGTGATTCCATTATGAAAAAAGAAGAAGTCACCACATTTATTCGGATCGTTTATGGTTTTCTTGATCTTTTTATTTACGGTATTGTTAATGCCTAAACTCTGTCGTACATTTTTCTGGAACAAAGACCCATCTTTAATGCCAGGGAATTTTATACATTCTTTCAGAGGCATGGCTGCAACTATTACGCTTGTCGCCCCTAATTCTGTCGTCATATATTTACCAGCTTCAAGCTTGATAGTATGGTTTAAAGTTGGATTCGTTTGTTCAATAACACAACTATAAGCATCTTTCAAACCTTGTTTATCAACTACGGAGAATTGTGTACTATAATTCAATTCAGCATCATCTTCCTCTGATAATTTGGTTTGGAATGAATGTATATCATCCATAGCCGCATCCGTAAAGATAGATGTTGTTATTAATTCAAAACATACGCAGTAAGAGTCATCTTCTAATGCTGTTGCTATTTCTGATATTTTAGTCTTTAATTTAGAATTAGCATTTTCCTGTAATTGAGCTAAGTTACTAAACTGGCTCCAAGCAGATATAACTTCTCTCACAGGAGTTGCATCAACAGATTCACCAAGGTAGTATTTCCCTTGTACAATATATATTTTTTGCTCGTCTTCATCAATATATACGGCATCAATTTGTTTATCATTGGCTCCGTCTGTGATGGCATCTTTAGCTTGTCTTTGATCCAGAAGATGTATATTCCGCATATACCACGCAACGAAACGTTGACCATCATTTGGAAAATTATTTTTATAATAATCTTGCGTAATTTCGTTTTTTATGATTTCAAGTACATTCGCCATAATTATATTCATTTATTCGTAATCTTCGCCTTGTATTCCTAACTCACCTTTGCTCATAGCATTGGCAATATCTATTTTCAGTTCTTCGTCATAATCTTTACTGGTCAAAAAGCTATTGACGATGCGTAGTAGCAAATCTTGGTCGATGTTCGATGCTGCCACATGATAAATAATAGATTCCAATGTACGCATACAGATGCAAGCGTGCCAATAGTAATTGTTTTTGTGTAAGAAGTATGTACCCACAGTCAGTGCAATACGCTTATTCCCATCATTGAAGAAATGTCCGGAACAGAATCTATACATCAGATAGGTTAGTTTGTCAGCAAAGGTCGGATAGTATAAATCATTTTGTACAAAATCCAATGTAGCACGAATACCACCTTCATCACGCACACCTTCAAAGCCACCATCACTGGCATCAATCATTTTGCCATAGATGTTTAAGGCTTCATCGTAATCTATGTAAATAAATTCCTTACTCATCTTCTGCCTGCTTTAAACGTTTGAGCACATCTTTGTTATCCGCTAAGATACGGTCAAAATCAATAGACTGATCACCGATAAATCGTTCAAACTCTTCAGGAGTAACAGCTTGCAGGTAATCTGCTATATTACCATGATACGCATCCCGGAAACTGAAATCCCTTGAAGCCATTTTAGTCCTGGCATCATTCAGATAAGGTTTCTGCATTGGATGTTCGGCAAGTTCGTTTACAATACGCTCCACTTCGTCAATGGTAAGCAACTTACCACCATTTTCTTTAAATCGTTCACTGATGGCTGCCCCCACTCCGTTTTCAAAAGAAGAGATAACCAATAGAACCTCTGAATACAACGTGTGTCGAACATTGTCCTTTGAATCCAACTTTAATACTTCTCGGTATTCTTTAGCATTCTCTTTGAATACAGCTTTATAGATAAAATCTGTAATCTGAGAATATTTGTATGTAGGATGCCCATCCACATATTGATTGATGGCAGAAGTAAGATTTTTCCGATAGTTTTCTTCTGTGATTGCGGCAGGAAGATAATTCACATCTCTACGATTAATATATTTTGTTCCTCCACCTGTCTTTTCATTGATGGTAGTAATCACAAAATCCAAGATAAGACTACGGACTTTTTTAGCTTTCTCACTCTCTGTAAGCAGCATACCTATATTCAAGAAAGAGCGGAAATTAAATAATCCGAGCTGCGTTGTTTTGCTCGCCTCATTAATAAGGTGAGCAAATTCTAACTTAAACTCTTTCAATTGTTTACCCTTACATAAAATATATCCATTATGTTTCAGCTCATCAGAATTTGATTGCAGGTAACGATCTATTGTAGATGTGTCAACTTGATAAAAGTCGGCAACCATTTTTTTTGTAAAGCGGTATTCTCCCTCAAAGAGCATTCCTTCTATATCAAGATGCTCTTGTACTTTACTGACCGCAAAACGATTGTTAAGTACATTCTGCCGTTCTATGTTTGAGATGGTCAAATCTTTCATATCACTTCACTATTATCAGTTACACGATTTTATGTCTATGCCGAGAATTTTTTGAATCTCAGAAAGGGTTTTGTCTATTTCATGGTCGAGTGCAGCACGTTTCTCAAAATACTGTTTGAGCAGTTCTGCCGGAGGGAGTATTTCTTCTTCCTCTTTCGGGAACTTGCACTGGTCGAAGTTGCAATCCAAATCAATCAACTGTTGGGCAGTGAACACACGGCTCTTTTCTCCCACTTCATCACTGATAATTTCTTTCCTGTCTTTCCACCATTCCTGAATAGGTAGGGTATGCTCCACCTTCATTGGTTTGGTCTTTGAGAAGTGCTTGTAGCCTTCCGGCATATCCAAGCGATAGAACCATGTCTCTTTGGTCTTGAATCCTTCTTTGCAGCCCTCTGCTTCTTCATTATTAAAGAAAAGAATGTTGGTTGCAATAGAGGTATATGGGGAGAATATCGAGCCCGGTAAACGGATGATGGTATGCAGATTGAACTTGCGGAGTAAATTTTCTTTAAGTGCAAGTTTTGCTCCATCCGTACCAAACAAGAAACCATCTGGGATAATCACACCGCATCTACCACCAGCTTTGAGGCGGTACATGATAAGGGCTATGAACAAATCCGCTGTTTCACTTGAACGGTACTGCATCGGGAAATTGCTTTTTACACTATCTTCTGTGCTACCACCATACGGAGGATTCATACCGATAACATCCACTTTATCGCTTTCCTTGAAATCAGTGATATTTGTTCCAAGCGAATCACAGTTAGCTATATTGGGAGCTTCAATATCATGGAGTAACAGATTTGTTATACTCAAAAGATAAGGTAGCGGTTTCCATTCTTGTCCCACGACTGCATTTTGCAGTTTTTCTCCATCTTCGGCAGAACTGACGCTCTTACTCACATAATTGAGAGCAGAGGTAAGGAAGCCGCCTGTACCACTGGTGAAGTCGCCAAAGGTCTCGCCCAATTTCGGGTCAAGCATCATCACGATAAAGTCTGTCAAAGCACGTGGAGTATAGAACTCACCTGCATTGCCTGCTGATTGCAAGTCTTTCAAGATTCCCTCATAAATATCTCCAAATGTGTGGCGATCATCAGCATCGTCAAATTCGATTTCATTTACGATGTTGACCACTTGACGCAAAAGCGTTCCATTCTTCATATACTGGTTTAAGTCAGCAAATGTTTCTTGAACAATGCTTTTGGCTCTTGGCGTATTGGCGTCTATCGGAAGATTCTTTAAAGTAGGGAACAGTTTTTCATTGACAAAAGAGAGCAATGCTTCTCCTGTTAATGCTTCACCGTCTTTTTCATCTACAGCCCATTTACGCCAACGCAAATCTTCGGGGATGATAGACTTGTAGTTCTCATCTTTATATTCCCATGTTTCTTCCTGAGTGTCATAGACTTTCAAGAAAAACATCCAAGTCATTTGCTCAATTCTCTGTGCGTCACCATTGATACCTGCGTCTTGACGCATTATATTTTGGATTCGCTTTATGATGTTGTTTACTGCCATTTTTAAGCTGATTTATAAATTTGATATTCTAGTTCTCTGATGGCTTGCTCAAAAGCAACCTTACCGCCAAATAACTTTATGATTTTTGTTGGTTTCCCTATGCTATTGAATGGCGGTATCTCCAAGATGTTCGCCTTTTCAAAGTCGAGAATACCATTCTCTGCATATTTGTCAAGAAGAGCCTCCAATACTTCACGAGCTTTACCTTCGTACTTCCCGAAGTAATTACGCTTCTTTACATTGTTTGCTCTCTCTTTCCTTGTTAATGGCGGTTGGTCAAACGCAACGTGGCATATCACATCAAAGATGTCGGCATCCTTCAATGCCGGATTAGCTTCACGTACAGCATCTATCAGAATAGCATATTCCTTCAATTCATCCATAATGGCCTGTTTGCGTTCTGCCTCCGTCCACGTTTGGATAAAATCATCCAAAGTTTGGTAATGGCGTAATAATTGCTTTTTAGCAAACGACTGAACACTTTCCGTCCTCATCGTCTTACCATCTTCTCCTAACACTGAAACGATTTCATGGGCAATGCGAATATTCTTACCACTGATAAGATATTTCTCACGAGGCTCAGATACTATTGGAGTTTCTGGAGCATCAATGATTTTGTAAGGCTTGGGCTTTTTCCCTCCTCCTTTTGGTGGTTCCGGGTCGCCATCAAATGCTGGATCTTTGAATTTTGCGGTAGCATTGCGGAAATCAAGGATTTCCAAATGCCATTTGCCCTTGTCTTTTCTAAGTCGTGTACCTCGTCCAATGATTTGCTTAAATTCAGTCATAGAACCAATTTCTTTGTCTATGACGATTAAACCACAAGTTTTGCAGTCCACTCCTGTAGATAAAAGTTCAGATGTGGTAACAATTACAGGATAAGGCTCATCCACACTAATGAAATTGTCCAGTTGTTTCTTACCTTCTTTATCCTCACCAACAATACGTGTAACATAGTAAGGCGACTTTTTACATAAATCGCTATTCATATTGATAAGCAGCGTTCGCATTTCGGCCGCTTCCTCAATATCAGAACAGAATACTATTGTCTTTGTCATACGACCAATGTCATGTAACATTTGGGTTATCCTATGTGCTACTACTTTACGCCTTAACTTGATGGCAAGATCACGACCTATATTCTGTCTTTGATATAGTTTCTGTTCAATCTCTTTACCCAATAAATCTATTTCACCTTCTTCTGGAGTCCATCCTTGTAAATCAACATTAATAAAGTCTGCTGTAACCCTATATGGAGCTAAGAAACCATCTTGAATGCCTTGAAGAAGTGAATAGGTATATACTGGTTCACCGAAATAATCCAAGTTGTTCGCTCCTTCGTCTGCTTTCGGTGTGGCTGTCATACCAATTTGGGTAGCCGAACTAAAATATTCCAACACCTTGCGCCATGCGGAATCGTCTTTTGCACTTCCCCTATGACACTCATCGACAATAATTAAATCAAAGAAATTTGGCTGCACCTCCAAGAATGGGTCTGGTTTACCCTCTTTCCCGACCAATTGGTGGTATAAAGCCATATACACTTCGTATGACGAATCAATTTTTTCCTCCCCTTCTCCAACAGAAGTTATCTTGGTCATAAACTTCTTGAAAGGCTTGAAGTCTTGCACCATTGTTTGGTCAATGAGGATATTGCGGTCTGCAAGATAAAGAATCTTTTTCTTAACCCCACTTTTATGAAGACGATGGATAATCTGGAAAGCAGTAAAAGTCTTACCAGTACCGGTAGCCATTACCACAAGTACACGTTGTTGCCCTCTTGCGATGGCCTCTACTGTGCGATCAACTGCTATACGTTGATAATATCTTGGTTCATGGCTATGGGCATCATAGTAGAAAGGAGTTTCTATTATATTGAGTTCATCCGATGTATAGTTCTTAGATGCCAGATAACGGTTGTATAGTTCTTCCTCAGTCGGAAAGTCCTCTAACTTGATTTCTGTTTCTTTCCCCGTAATAAAGTCATGTTCCAAGAATGCATCACCATTACTGGAGTAGGCAAATTTCAAGTCAAGGATTTGGGCATAATCCATAGCTTGTTGAATGCCACCTCCAACTGCATGTTTATTATCTTTAGCTTCAACTACCGCAATTGGCTTACCTTTATGGTATAATAGATAATCGGCTTTTTTCCCCTCTGCTACTGAATGTTGGTTGCCAATAACAAGCACTCGACCATCTGTGAAATAATACTCTTCACGCATATTTACACTTACCGCCCATCCTTTTTGTTGGAGTGCAGGAGTAATGAACAGAGTGCGTATCTCTTGTTCTTTGAGTTCTTTCTTGTTTACTTCCATGACAATAACTCATTTGTGGCTTGCGCTACTAACAATCAAATCTTTTACATCAATATTAAGGGCATTGGCTATATCATTAAGCGTTTTGAGGTCTGGTTGAACAGAATTACTACACCATTTACTTACGGTACAATTGGATTTCCCAATCTGTTCTGCAAGCCATTTTCCGGTTTTCTGCTGTTCTGCGAGAACTATCTTTAGTCTATTAAAATTAGCCATAGAGTAAAATGTTTTAATTGCAACGCAAAATTATATAATTTATCCGATATGGACACTACTTCCTATAATAATAATTATCAGGAAGTAGGAATTTGGCTTAAATAAGGTATTTCGATAAGATATTCTCATCAATTTCAATCTTATGTCGTCCTGTGGTTGTGCGTAGATTCTTCCTGACAGTGTCAAATGTAGAGTTGGCAAACCATTCAGAGAACGTAGCCATTACAAATGAGGTAGTCATATCTCTGCCTATATTATATTGAAAAGCGATATTCCAAGCAAAGTTCTTCAGCGAGATTTGGGTGAGCGAGCTGTGCTTCTTGATATGAACCTCAGTCATGGAAAACACTTGATGGTTTGTCACGAAATAGCGGACAGATTCGCAAATTTGGAAAATCTCGGTTTCGTTCAAGTCAAAACGCTTAAAAGTTTCCCGTGTGTATCTTAGGATGGCATTTAGTTTTTTGTTTTCCTCTTCTTCTTTTCGCTGCTGGTATTGCTGTTGCTCACGTTGGTATTCATAGTGAAATAACTCCATTCGTTTCTTCTGAACTTCGACACAATCTTTTGCAGATGGAGGCAAGACAACTGATGATGAAGTATCAGTCTTTTCATTGGCTAACGCAAAGTGTGATGACGGGATTGCTTCTATAATATATCTTGCCACAATAATGCAAAGATGATACAGGAGTTTTGTTTTAGGATGATATATCCGGTAGCCATAACAAATGGCAGTAAACTCATTCGTATGCCAAGCATATTGCATACTTGAAATGCAATCATTGAAGCCAGTAGCACAGCCATAACTTCGATAGTTAGTGAATGGAGTATATGTTGTTTTTGCTTCATACCTATTGTTATTTATTTCTTGATGCAAAGGTACGATAGATTTTCATAAAAAACGATAGATAAATCGTAGGTGCATTTTTGCAATCATATAGTAATCAATGCTTTTTGAAAATAAAAGCATAACAAGAGAAAATATCCAAGTCTATTTGAAAACAAGAGAAAACAGAAATTACACAAAAGAGATGTAGTTAAACTAAGTTAAAGTTCTTCTTGGGCGTTCTTTTCTGTTCTATATAGGCTGAGATATTGAGTAATCGAAGTAAAGCAATCATATTTGTACCAAGTAGTTCGTAAATGATTTATATTCAATAGTTATTATCTTTGAGGAAGAAAAATATTATTCAAAATACAAATCCAAATTCAATCTCTGTGGGTCTATAAGTAACAAAAAGGATGAGAAAATAGCAGATAATTATGTCGTTATGGGTGTCGAGAAATTCTTAACAGAAACAAAAAAACCCAATAGTACAAAGAAACTATATTTTGATATTCAATTAAAAGACAATAGAAACATTAAAGATATGGTTCCTGAATTGACAAAATTGTCTATCGAAGGAAATATTGCCCATAATAAAGGTTTAATATTCACCCAACTTATGCAATATTCTGTATGGGAAAAACAGCAGCAATTTGGGTCTGCATTAGGATTGTTTTGACAAAGGTATCTTTGCCGAAATATGTCACTCAAGAGACACAACTGGTAATCTAACGAGGTTATATAATAAATATCTACCATTAGCAGAAAAAAATGTCAGAACTATTAGATCACCTTAGGAACAAAGAGAATGAACATTTGGATCATATCCTATTGGAATTATATGAGAGAGAATTAGCAAGTGGCAATATGCAAGGGTGGTATTCTCTGAATGAGATTTTTGCTGGTCAATATAATTCTCAAGATTATTATGTCGATATTCTTTCTCGTGAGGGATATGTGATTTCGTCGTATCGAGGTAATCATATAGAATTGACAATTACATCTTATGGAAAACAATTTTGTGAAACATCATCTTATTCACAACCGAATGTACCGATAATCAAATAAATGAGATCTACAAGTGAATATCAATAGCAATTCCAAATCGTTTCATTTTTTGAATTGATATTCGCAACAAAAATCAATTGAAAAACCGAGAAAAATTCGTCAAAAAATGAGGATTTTTCTCGGTTTTTCTTGTGATTGTATATTTGTTTACACCCCCTCAACGAGTGTATTCAACTCCTCGATAAGAGGACTACGGACTACTCCTATCGATTTGTTTTGCATCAATTCTTTGGTTTGCCGTTTGATTTCCGAACGTTGTCGTTTATCCAGTCTCCCTGTGTTGTATTGTTGATCCAATTTTTTGAAGAACTCGTTCATCCCTCCCTGTTGTTCGACCAACAATAACATTCCGATTTTGTTCAAGTCTCTAATCCCTTTGCAATCGGTAATGTCGATCTCATATTCATTTTGCTTGACGATTTTTCGGTATTCCGATTTCCAATAATCGACAATCCGATTGTAGAACCGGACATCATACAACATCGGAACAGTCACCTTGTTCACTTTGAAAATTTGTTTGATGTGATTTTTCAAACGAAGTTCATACCGCAATAAATTTTTGTTTTGATATTCCGGTGGAACGTAATCTTTGCGATTGGTTGTTTCCTTGATCTTGTCGTAGAACACCAATTGTTTTTTGTCGGAGACCGAACTGTAATACAATCCTTCGACCCCCTTGTAGAACATCTGTTCCAAACGTTTGTAGTAGGGTAAGTTCCCCAAGTGATAGAAATAAGATTCCGGAGGATAGGTAACATCGAAATTGTATGCAACATCCATCCGGGAAACGGTTGCATTGTTCAACGAGACATGCAACGTGTCGGACAATTTTTCAAATGCAAGTCGGGTGTCAGTCCTCGTAAAGTTGACAATATTGTTCCCGTAAAGGAACTTGCAAAGACTGCCGTTGCCAATGGATAATCCATTTGCTGTTGTTCGGATAGTCAGGTTGTCAATATGGGAGGTATATGTGGTTCCATATCGGGATGTGGTTGTATCGACATTCAGATCACGAGTAACCGTCTTGACAAAATTCAATTGTTGGGTATCAATTGATCGAAGGTTTATATTGATAGTATCGAACATGATTCAAACAAATATTTTGTATTAAAAACAATATTAATATGTGCAACGGATTCGTCGGAGGTCATCGAGTAATTCCCGGTACAAATCCACTGCATGATATTGATGTTGTTCGTCATGGTCGTTCGATACGTTGATTTATAATATATATTCGTCATCGTACTCCTCCCTTATTTTTCAAATTGTACAACGTTGCTTTTTGCTGTGTTTCTTCGACGGTATCCTGTCGGTTCTGCAACAACCAATTCTCTACCTCCTCCTTGTCGAAGAAAATTTTTTTGCCGTTCGGTTTATGAAACGGGATCACCCGTTCACTGGTCAGGTGATACAAGTAGTCTTTACTCAGTCCGTACATCAACGATACTTCGTCGGGTGTCAATACGGTTTTGTTGTTCAACAACAACAATTGTTTAATCTCTTGTAGTTCGGTTTGTAATTCTGTTCTCATATTTATGAAATTTTAATTTTTAATTAATATTTATATATAGTATATCATCGGTTTTTGCTTTTGATTAAAAAATTGCAACAAAAAATCCCCGACCAGTCAAGGTTGAGGATTTATAAGAATCTATGTATTAATATCTTATATCTGTGAAAAAATCGTCAAAATTAGATATTTTTGTTACCAGTTTGTTACTCGAAACAAAGACACAAAAACACAACTATATGATTAACAATACATTGGATGCAAATTTTCAAATTTATACCTATTTATACTTATTTCAGTCCTAAATAAGGAAAAGGGCCGCCGACGGCGGCCCGGGAAACGGAGTTTTTCAACGCCGCCGGTCGATCGCATCGACGATCACCGCCACGGCGCCGTCGCCCGTCACGT
>ERZ857785.2201-NODE-2201-length-17883-cov-3.676744_pt1 | contig 17883 bp, 10 predicted proteins | sample MGYA00519763_ERZ857785 | MGnify/ENA primary metagenome ERZ857785 (study PRJEB31778, sample SAMEA3449365) | human gut metagenome | biome: human gut; feature: human-associated habitat; material: faeces | place: United Kingdom | collected 2010/2012 ...
CACGATATTAAAAGAAAGGAAACGTGTGATAATTAACTTCCTAATTATCATACAAGCTCAAAGATGACTTTGGAAAATATATAGTAATATTCCTGTTCATGGTGATAACCACGGGAATGGTGTCCGGGTTTCTTGTTGCCGGAGAAAGCATGAAACAGACGTACGATCAGAGCTTTGACAAATACAATGTTGAGGATGGACATTTTGCCCTGAACAGTGAGGCGACTGACGATATGAAGAAAGCTATCGAGGACGAAGGTGTAACTCTTTATGATATGCCATACTATGACCTTGATATGAGCATAAAAAAATCAGATAGTAAAACTGATAATACTTCGGCAGATGGTGAAAGCAGGACACTGAGAATATTTGAGGTCAGACATGAGGTAAACAAGATGTGTACAATGAAAGGCAGCCTGCCAGACAGTGATGATGAGCTTGCCATTGACAGAATGTTTGCTGAGAACAATGACATTGAGATCGGGGACGAACTTGAGGTCGGTGGCAGGGATTACAAGGTGTGCGGATATGTGGCATTATCTGACTACAGTACAATGTTCCAGAATAACAATGACACAATGTTCGATGCCACCATATTTGGTGTCGCTGTTGTGACTGGAACTGAATTTGACAGGCTGCCTGAAAATGGCAGGGAATGGTCCTATGTCTGGAAGTACAATGACGGCATGCCCGATGACGAGAAGAAAGAGAAGAAACTTGCCGATGATCTGTTAAAGACGGTATACACTCAGGCAATGATGAATGGGATCACAGTCGACACCTTTATCCCGAGATATCAGAATCAGGCCATCAACTTTACCGGGGAGGATATAGGCAGCGATACTGAGATGATGAAGTGGTTCGAATATATCGTCATCGTGATACTTGCGTTCATATTTGCCGTTACCATCAGCAACACTCTGACAAAGGAAGCGTCTGTCATTGGAACTCTTCGCGCGTCAGGATATACAAAGAGGGAACTGCTCATCCACTACATATCACTTCCTGTCATAGTTACATTTGTGGCATCGATAGTTGGAAATATACTGGGGTACACTTACTTTAAGGATATGGGGGCGCAGTTGTATTATGACAGCTACTCGCTGACAAAGTACGAAACCATCTGGAATGCGGATGCATTTGTCCTGACTACGGTCATACCATTGATAATCATGCTGGTTGTAAATTTACTGGTGGTGAACAACAAGTTGAAGCTGTCTCCGCTTAGATTTTTGAGACATGATCTCAGCAGATCGAAACGAAAGAAGGCAGTAAAACTTCCGCACTGGAAATTTATGACAAGATTCAAGACCAGGGTGATACTTCAGAATATCCCTGGATATGTGGTCATGCTCATAGGAATATATTTTGCACAGGTCCTTATGATGTTCGGGCTGATGCTCAATCCTTTGCTGGAGCACTACCAGGATGATGTGCTGGACAATATGCTGGCTGCACATCAATATGTACTTGATTCACAGGTTGAGACTTCTGTTGATTCGGCTGAGACTTACTGCGTAAAGACACTCAAGACCACAGGGGATATCGATGATGAGATCATGGTGTATGGAATCCATGAGGACAGCAGATATTTCCCGAAGAAGTTAAAAGATGGAGATGTTCTTGTCTCGGATGGCTATGCGGATAAATACAGGCTTTCAGATGGAGATGAGATCAAGCTCAAGGAAAACTATGGGGATGATATTTACAAATTCAAACTGACGGGTTCAGTCAAGTATCCATCCACGCTGGCGATATTCATGACAGAGGATGATTTCAGACAGACGTTTGGACTGGATGAAGGATACTTCACAGGTTATTTTTCGGACGAAGAACTGACGGACATCAGCGACCATGTTGTGTCCGAGATTACAAAGGATGATCTGATAAAGGTATCGAGACAGCTCAAAAAATCTATTGGAAGCATGTTCTACATAGTCATAGCATTCTCACTTTTGATGTTCATGCTGCTTGTATACCTGCTCACAAAGCTCATAGTTGAGAGAAACACGATCTCAATATCAATGGTGAAGATACTTGGATATGACGGCAGGGAGATAGGAAAACTGTATCTGTCGTCCACAACGATCATGGTGGCGGTGGTGACAGTGATAGACATTCTGCTCAGCTATGTATCTCTTAAAGTCATATACAGAACAATGCTCACGGAAATGCTCAGTGGATGGCTTCCGATATACATGGCTCCGTGGATATTCCCATTTATGTTTGTCCTCAGCTTTGCATGCTATCTTGTTATAGCGCTGATGCAGATGAAGAAGATAAAGAAGATCCCGATGGACGAGGCACTGAAAAATGTAGAGTAGCACGTGTGATCGGACTATGGCATTATAATAATGGTAATTAAGGAGAATTTTATCCTTTTTACTGTCTGAAAGGGAGTAAAAGATACACAAATGAAAGACTTTGTATCTTATCCCCTGTATTTCAGACGGAATCAGGATAAAATTCTCCTTTTTATCGCGATATTCGCATCATTATGAAAAACAAATCGTTTTAGACGCTGTACCTACAGGCTCGTTAGATATTTCCTGTCACGGTGACTACCGCAGTTCCAGGCGTTGTCGTTATGACTCCTGTGGCTGCATTCTGGGCAAATGTAGCTGCAGGAACAGTTATCAGCCCTGCAACCGTTGCAAAAGCTCCGGTTGTCTCGTTGTAGGTGTAGTTAGTGGTCTCAGTCCATGCATTTCCGTTGTATGTCACAGAAATGTTGCGGAGAACCGGATTGAAGGTGTCTGTGATCGTCACGTTATCGCCCACGGCTGCTTCAGTGTTTCCGTAGTTCTCAATGACAAATGTGTATGTCAGCTGACCGTTTGCCGGAACGATACTTGGACTGACTGACTTTGTGATCGTGAGATCCGGTGAAGCGACAGGAGATACTGTTTCCGTTGCAGTTATAGGATCTGCAAGTCCTCCGCCGGTGATGGTCACGGTGTTGACAACAGAGTCCTCATTGCCACGAGGTGTAAAATCATTGGTTGAAGCCTCATATATGATAGTAGCATTTCCTCCTGCCGGAACAGATATTCCGGTAATGGCAAGAGGTGGACCTGCTGTGACTGCCGGCGGTGTTGAGAGCGTGCCATTTGTATAGTATCTGACAGATCCTGCAATATAGTTCAATGGATAGATTGTATTTGCTCCCACTGTGTAAGCTCCGAGATTATCTGTGAGCGTGAGGTTTGTGAGTGCCAGCGTGCCAGTGTTCACCAGACTCACCACATATGTGATCTTATCTGGCGTTCTGTAAGTGTCAACGACCGCGGTCTTGGATGCGGTAAGGACATCAACGATTTCTCCGGTTATGATATTGGAATTGGTGGATCCTCCGTTGTATGACAGAGTTGCCTGATTAGTGAATGTTGCCATTACTTTACCTCCGTGATATGTTGTGATGAGACTGTTTAAGTCTCTTCTATAGAATATGATAAATGCGGCTGGCAGGTTACATATAATGTTGGGCAGAAGAGGGGGAATGTGTTATACTTAACCTAATTACGCGTAAAGGTTATAATGGTTATCAAAGCTTTGAACTTGAATAACAAGATGCGCATAGGGAGGCCGCATATGCGATCAAAAGAGAGAAAAAGAATATTGGCATTTGTGGCTGCGCTTGCTGTATGTACCGGTACTGTGTTTGAGGGGCTGACATCCGGAGCTGGTCAGGTATATGCAGATTGCGATAAACGGAGCAGTATTCAGCAAGGTGCCTCTGAAGGTATACCAGTGAAAATGGTTGACAGCGTGGACGAGCTGGATGAGGCCATGGACGAAGCAGGGATGGTAAAACCTGAAGATCTGGGAAAAAGTGGATACACAGCAGAAATAGGTGGCGAGCTGGCAGGATATGATATAGGCGGTGACACAAAAGCACAGTCAGAATACAGCCTCAGACGAATAGTGTTATTTGCCGATGAGGTGAGCGATGATTATGGTGCTTCTGATATAATATGCTACGACAAATATGATTATTATATATTTGGATTTGACACTGAACAGGACACAGAGCAGGCATACCGGCAGATGGTAGCGGATTATGGCAGCGACAAATGTATGCTGGATGAGATAATGCATGCGGATGATATACTGGCGGACAGCGGCACATCCACCAGCCCATATACGGCAGTGAGTTGGGGAACGGAATATATGGGCATGGATACCTTGAAAGCGAGCGTGCCATCGTACAGTGTGGAAGCCAGGGTGGATGTGGCGGTCATAGATACAGGAGTGAACGATTCAAATACCCTCTTTGAGGGAAGGATAGATAAGACGGCGAGCAGGAATTGCTATGACAGTGACAATATCGGGGATTACAGTGACAGTCTTGGCCATGGGAGTCATGTAGCGGGGATAATTGCGGATGCCACGCCAGACAATGTCAGACTCACAATATTGAAGTGCTTCTCCGACAGCGGGACTACATCCGGAACGGTTATACAGAAGGGTATAATGGCAGCCATCGATCAGGATGTTGACGTGATAAATATGAGCGTTTGTTTCTATGGGGATAATGCGAAAGAGGATACAAAGGTCATAATAGATGGCTTCATAGCAGAGGCGAAAAAACGCAGCATAGTCATGTGTGTTGCTGCGGGAAATGCGGGCAGAAATGGATCTCCGATGGATGTCGAGGGTAATTCCTATCCGGCAGACAGGGAGGATGTGATAACTGTGTCCGCGCTGCAGAAGCTGACAGCAGGTGATACAGATGGTGCGGGCGATACAACGGTGAAAGTTGACAATACCACAGTGAAGTTTGCCTCGGGATACTCGTATTACGGTGACAAGGTTGATTTCTCTGCGCCGGGAAGTGCCGTGAGGTCGGCATGGAAGGATGGCGGATACAGATCAAATACGGGAACATCCATGGCGTCACCTCACATCGCGGCGGCAGCAGCCTATGTCAAGATGGCGGAGCCTGAGCTCACAAATTACGAGCTAAAGGCGAGACTTATAGAGTACAGCGTAGATCTGGGCGATGCCGGCAAGGATATTTACTGTGGATATGGCTGCCCGTACATGGCTGACTATTTCCGGAACGTGTATGATGATGGATCCGATATCGCTCCGGGAAAATGTACTGTCACAAGGGCTGACAATACCTCTTCGGGCATCAAAGTATTCTGGGATCAGGCAGAAAATGCGGACGGTTACATGGTGTACCGCAAGGAGGTTGGTGTTGGGTATCATTGTATAGCGGTAGTGAATGGGGAAACTTTCACATATGAGGACAATGATGTACAGCCGGGAACGTACTATAGATACGCGGTAAAGGCCTGTAGAGGTGAAAAACTGGGTTCATGTGCGGGAACATTTCTCACAATCAGACTTGCAACACCAAATGTCGCAGCGAAGAATGTGAAGGGCGGAATAAAGGTTGCATGGAGCAAGACGGCAGGCGCCCAGGGGTACAGGATATACCGGAAAAAGAAGGGAACGTCTTCCTGGTCGGTGTATAAGTCAGTCAAAGCCGGAACGTGTTCAATGATGGATACGGGAGCCAGCCCGAACGCCACATATATTTACACGGTGAAAGCATATCACAGCTATGTGTGGAGCTCTTATAGTTCTGGCGGGGCATCGGCGTATAGAGTGCCAGATGCTACATTTGTATCGGTGAGGTCTGATGCTAAAAGGTCTGTGTATGTAAAGTGGAAAAAGCTTTCCGGTATCACGGGATATCAGTTGCAGAGAAGCTATGATGCCTCATTTTGCGAATACAGGGCGGTTAATCTTTCCGGCAGTGCGATGGACAGAACAATGAAATATCTTACGCCTGGTAAGACCTGTTATGTCAGGATAAGGTGTTATAAAAAGTCAGGCGGAAAAGTATATTATGGGGCCTGGAGCACAGTGAAGAAGATAAAAGTCAGGTAATTATGATTATATTATAGAAGACAGAAGGCAGGATATATGGCAGAAAATAAAGATATGGAGAACTACAGGGCAACCTCCGCAGAGGAGGAAGAGGATTATTTTGACAATGTTGAGCTTGAACTCGACTACAGCATAAGTGTGACCGAGGGCTCTGTTGAACTGAAGAAAGACAGCATAAAAGAACAGAAGAAATACATGAGAGACAGCCATGGCGATATGGATGATGAGGAGTTCCTTCAGAACATGCAGCTTGTGAACAATGATGAGGCATACCTCACAAGGGCTGCAAAACGGCTTGAGGTGTATGAACATCAGAAGAAAAATCCGTATTTTGGAAAGGTCACGTTCAGATACGATGATGAAGGAGATGTCATTCCATTTTATATAGGAATGGCTGGATATGAGTCGGATATGAACAATGAACAGCTTATATACGACTGGCGTGCCCCGGTATCTTCTATGTATTACGCATATGAGAAGGGACCGGCGTCATACACGGTGAACACGGAGGATATGGGCAGTGAGAAGTTCACAGGGCACATAATTGAGAAGAAGCAGTTCGTTATCGTAAATGGAAAACTCAGGGAGGCTGTGGATACCGATGCAAATATAAATGATGTCATACTGCTTGAGGCTCTCGGCGGAAACAGCAGTGTGAAGATGAAGAGTGTGGTTGCGACAATACAGAAGGAACAGGATGCTATCATAAGAAATAGAACGGCATACAACCTGATTGTTGACGGCAGGGCAGGAAGCGGCAAGACTGTCATCGCCATGCACAGGTTCGCCTGGCTGCTCTACAATTACAAGACGCTGGACAGTGACAAGGTCATGATACTTTCACCGAATAGTATATTTGGAGATTATATATCGGATGTGCTCCCGGAACTTGAAGAAAACAGTGTGCCGGAGAAGGAATTTGACAGTCTCCTTGAGGAGCTTTTGTATATAGATGAGGAGTATGAGACAAAGCTTGAACAGTCCGAGTTCATCATAGACAGCGGGGATCAGGAGAACCAGAGGATAAGGAACCTAAAGGTCAAGTCATCCATAGGATTTTATGACAGGTTTAATGAATTCCTGGAGAGGTATGTTTCAGAGATAAAGTTCAGAACGTTCCACTACCAGAAAGTGGAGTACACAGGCGATGACATATCAGCCATGTTCAACGGAAGATTTTCAAGGAAGCCGGTGTATGAGAGATTTGAAAATATAGCGTATTTTATAGTGGACAGAGTCGAGGATAATTCTCCGAAGGAATTCCCGGAGGAGAAGAAAAATAATCTTGCAAGGCAGATACAGAAACAGATGGTCAATCTGTTTGCGGAGAGAAATCTAGTGAAGCTATATGTGGATTTTCTTGCAGAGATGGAGCCGGAATATCCGGGAATATCAGAGTACAAAAATGAATACGGGAAGATATGTTATGAGGATATACTTCCGATACTTTATCTTCAGGTATATTTCTATGGATGCAATACCTACAACAATATAAAGCATCTAGTCATAGATGAGATGCAGGACTACACGATATTCCAGTACGCGATTTTAGACAGGATATTTGGATGTAAAAAAACTATCCTGGGAGACCGCTATCAGGTGCTTTTCTATAATCCGGAAGAGACTGTGGTAGATATCCTCACGAAGATATTTGCAAAGAGAAACGGCCAGGGTGGTTATGAGCTCATGGAGCTTTCAGAGTCGTACAGATCCACGGCGGAGATCACGGAGTTCTGCAATAATATACTCGGCGACGAGGGTATAGGCGGAAATACAGTGGAGAGGCATGGCAGGGTGCCGGAGGAGATACAGTGCGGATCCCTGGATGAGGCTGTGGAATTTATAAATGACAAGCTGAGCTACGGAGATATGGATGCGTACGACAATATAGCCATTTTGACAAATGATGAGGCGGATGCGTACGAGGTGTACAGGCAGTTATCCGAGTACACTGAGGTGACACTAATCACAAACCAGTCAGTGGTATATTCTGGAGGTGTGGTCGTGCTTCCAAAGTTCCTTGCGAAGGGAATGGAGTTTGACGCGGTGTACGTCATGACTGATGGAACTTATAAGAACAGTATGGTGACAAGACATACACATTATATTGCATGTACGAGAGCTTTGCATGAGCTTTATGTTATCGATGTGATGCAGAGTGAGTGATATAGTTACAGAGATACAATATAGAGAAAAGTTATACGGCATCTTCATTTTGAATGAAGATGCCGTATTTTACGCGAGCAACGAGCCAAAGTCCGTGCTTGCAAATTGTGCAAATTGTGCAAAAATTACATAATAACACAAATAACACACTTTTATTGTTGCAGAACACACAAATAAATGCTATTATCAAGGAAACGAGGAAACCGGGAATAGTTTTCAAGTTTCCTGAGAATGTTCAGTATGTACAGGGACATGATGGATACCTGTGGACAGGAGGGTGTTATGGACGGAGAAACACAGCAGCAGTTACGGCTTAGAATATACGAGGCGACCATAGAAGAGTTCCGTGAGAAGGGGTTCAAATTCACCATGGACGATATGGCAAGACGCCTTGGTGTGAGCAAGAAGACAATATATCAGGTTGTGAGAGACAAGGAAACATTGTTCTTTGACACAGCGACATATATATATGAGCAGATTAAGAGAAGTGAGCAGGCGGTAATGGATGACGACAGCCTGACCACGGTGGAGAAGATAAAGGCAATACTCATAGCCATGCCTGACAGCTACAGCGAGCTGGACTGGAGACAGATATATCAGCTTGAAAAATCGTATCCAAGGATATTTGCCAGGGTGAGAGTAATGATGGAGCAGCAGTGGGATAATACCATAGAGCTCCTGAGACGTGGAATTGACGAGGGAGTTATAAGAGATATTCCGATACCGGTTATCAAGACCATGTTCGAGGCCACACTTGAGAAATATATGGAGACTACAGTCCTGATAGATGCTGGGCTTACATTTGACGAGGCGGTGCAGTATACACTGGATGTGCTTATGGATGGTATATCCTGTAAGGAGCAGAAATTGCTATGAATGAAGTGACTATCTGGAAATGAGGTCCATGGCCGGTTCAATTCACCGGGGTGAGATGGGCGGTATATATTAAAGACAGGAGGGTGTGCTATGGGAAAAAGATCTGAGGTTATATTTGGAAACAGGATGAGCAGTCAGGTAGTGAAAAGGGCGGAGAACTCCAGGGAGAGATTTGTCAGGAGATTCGGTGATGACAGTGATGTTGACTATCCGCTGGCAATTGTTAAAAATCCTTATATTGGAGATACTCTCGGCGTCTCCAACATTGTTATAGACAGCGGAGCCAGTGACGATGCGGGTACTGGCGGCCGGGAGGATTTTGACCGTGACAAAGGAATCATAGTTGGAAATATCAGGATGGGATTTGGACACTACAGAATATCCATGGCGATAGCATCTGCGGCAAATCATTTGGGATATAAGCCATACTGGATGGATCTCAATTCATACAGTGAGACCACAGGAGGAAAGGTCATAGAGGCACAAAACAAATTGTATTCTCTGGGCTCACGGATATCAGGAAAGAGTAAGGTCTTTAATAAAGCGGTGTGGGAGCCAATGAACTATGAGGGCTTCAGGAAGCTGTCATACAATGCCTCGGATCAGATGAATGCGGAGCTTATGACACCGGTGTTTGGAAATGTTCCAAAGGATATCCCACTTGTGGCTACACATGTGTGGCCGGCTCAGGCAGCAGTCCACGCAGGAATGAAGCATGTGGTAAACGCCATTCCGGACAACTGGCCTATGGCACTCCACCTTGCGGAGGGAAGCCTTCATACGGTGCAGACCAGATCGGCATATCTAGGATACAGGACACTGAACGGCATGCAGGGCGACGAGGTGCTTAAGCCTATGCCCGGCGATTCCATCAGATACGTTGGACACTATATAGACCATGAACTGGTGGCAGCCATAGAGGAGGACTGTGACAGGAGAATAGAGAGAAGAAAGAGAAAAGCACCGATGCGTTTCCTCCTCACCATAGGAGGAGCCGGAGCGCAGAAGGATATATTTGCAGCTATTATCAGGACGGCGCTTGCCAGCGTGAAGAAGGGCAACATGGTTCTGTACGTGAATCTAGGCGATTATATGAACGTATGGGAAGAGCTGGTGAGAGAGATACCAGCTATGGAGAGCCTTGTCACTACACATTTCGATGACTGGAGCGACACCACAGCATTTGCGGATAAGGCTCTTAAGGAAGAGGTGCACGGAATACACGCATTTTGCCACGAGAATATATATGAGGCTGTGTACTGCACTAACCTTCTCATGAGAAGCTGTGATGTACTCATAACGAAGCCGTCGGAGCTGGCCTTTTATCCAGTTCCTAAGCTGTTCATCAAGAGAGTTGGCGGGCATGAGCAGTGGGGCGCAATACACTCGGCGGAGATCGGAGATGGAACACTGGAGTGCCGTGACATACCACACACACTCCAGATGATGAAGCTGTTCATGCAGGATGACAGCATACTCACAGGCATGTGTGAGAACATAAAGCGAAACAAAGCGGACGGAATATATGACGGAGCGTATGAGGTAGTAAAACTGGCGATGAATATGAAGAACTGAGGCGTAAGGATTGCGGTCAGAATAATCAGCAGGCATGGATTAGAACTGCTTTTAAGGAGGGTTACATTATGTATAAGGTAAAGAAGAAAGAGACATTTATACCATCATCAAATGGCAAGGACAAGCTGCACGTTATCGTGTGGGAACCACAGGGGGAGATAAGAGCGATACTTCAGATATCCCATGGAATGATAGAGCTGATAGACAGATATGATGAATTTGCAAGGTATCTTGCAGCAAAGGGCTTTGTGGTGGCAGGAAATGATCATCTGGGACATGGACTCACGGCGGCAAATATGGATGAACTTGGATATATGAATGCCTACGATGCGAGCAAGGCAATAGTCGCGGATCTTCATAGAGTCACTAGAAGTCTGAAGAAGGCATACAAAGGAGTACCGTTCTTCCTGATGGGACACTCTATGGGTTCATTTATGGCGAGACGATACATGAGTGACTACGGCTGGGATCCAAAACATCCGTCACCTTACACGGAGGGCTCAAGTGTGGACGGCTTTATCTGCATGGGAACTGGAAGCATGCCGGAGTATATGCTACAGATCGGCAGACTTGTGCTGGAGCTTGAGAAGAGCCAGCATGGCGAGAGGTACAGGAGTACCCTCATGGAACTGCTTGCATTTGGAACATACAACAGGGGTATTCCAAAGACAACTATAGTGAATGGTGAAGTGAGAAAGAGGACAAATAAAGACTGGGTGAGCCGTGATCCGAAGCGCGTGGACGCATACGTGGATGATCCTCTGTGCCAGTTCTCATTTACACTGAAGGGCTACGAGACGCTCTTCAACACCCTTCACTATATACAGGAAGACAGAAATATCACCAGGATACCGAAGAATGTGCCGGTTCTGTTCGTGTCCGGTGACAGTGATCCAGTGGGACACTACGGCAGGGATGTTCTGAAGCTTTACGAGCTATACCACAGAAGGGTGTCACACAATGTTGCATGCTATCTGTATGAGGACTGCAGGCACGAGATACTGAACGAGCTGTGCAGGGATAAGGTGTTTGACGATATTGACAAATGGCTGGAGACAAGGCTGGCAGATATAAAAGGTTAGGCCTTTAAGGAGGTTATATATGGGAGATAATACACAGCAGGGCGTGCCTGAGGGTGGCCTTCAGAAAAGGACAAAGATAGCCTACGGAGTAGGGGCTGTGGGCAAGGATATGGTGTATATGCTGGTGGCCAGCTATATACTGTATTATTACAATTCGGTGCTCGGCGTCAGCTCGTTGTTTATAGGAACCGTGCTGATGGTGGCGAGGGTGTTTGATGCATTTAACGATCCTATCATGGGCATCGTGGTGGCAAAGACCAGAAGCAGATGGGGAAGATTCAGACCGTGGATATTCTCGGGAACTGTGCTGAACGCGGTGGTTCTCTATGCTATGTTCGCTGTGCCGGAGAGCATGGGAGCTGGTGGCATGAAGGTGTTCCTGACAGTGACATATTTCCTGTGGGGAATCACATACACGCTGATGGACATTCCGTACTGGTCCATGATCCCGGCCATCACTGAGCCGGGCAAAGAAAGAGAGAATCTGTCGGCGCTGGCAAGATCCTGCGCTGGCGTGGGTTCTGCCATACCTACTGTACTTACCATGATAGTGGTTCCAGCCATAAGTGGTGCAGCATTGGCGGTGGACAAGCTGAATATTACGGATTACCGTATCGGATTTAAGTGGTGGGCACTGCTGGTTGCAGTTGTATTTGTCATTTCAGAGACCATATGCGTGGCAAATGTAAAGGAGAAGAGTGACACTGCCCCAGAGGCTCATGGCATAGGGGAGATGTTCCATTCACTTGTGACAAATGACCAGGCACTGGCAGTAGTCATCACCATCGTGCTCGTAAATTCCGCACTTTATATAACAAGCAACCTTCTCATATATTTCTTCACATATGACATAGGAAGTGAGAGCGGATATGCGCTATTCTCCGCATTTGGCGGCGGCGCGCAGATACTGGCTATGATGTTCTTTCCACTTTTTAGAAAAAAGATGTCCAAGAGAAAACTGTTCGTACACTCTGTTGTATATGAGATCGTTGGCTATGTGATGCTGCTTGCCTGCAGCCTTGCAGGAGTCACACACATGAACGTGGCCGGAGTGCCTTGCTGGTACGTTCTGTTCATACCGGGACTTCTGGTATTTGCGGGAAGCGGACTTCTCAACGTGCTGATAACTGTGTGTCTTGCAGACAGCATAGACTACGGAGAGTACAAGAATGGACAGAGGGATGAGAGCGTCATATGCTCCATGCAGACATTTGTTGTGAAGCTTGCGTCGGGAGTTGCAGTGTTTTTTGCCGGACTTGCCATCAAATGGGTGGGGCTCGTACAGTCAGCGGATGGAACATCGGAGGTCATAGAGCAGAGCACGGGAACCCTCATGGGACTTTCCATGATGATGACAGTTGTTCCGATAGTTCTTCTCATTATAGGACTGGTATTCTTCATTAGAAAATACAAGCTGACAGAGGAGCAGATGCAGGAGATCATGACAAAACTGAGATAGGATAGGGGCGATATATATTATTAGGAGGAACCGTTATGATCAGATATATAGAAGAAAATCAGGTATTCATACTGGAGACAAAGTCAACTCAGTATGCCATGTGTGTGCGCCCAGATGGACACCTTGAGCACCTGTATTATGGTGGCAGGAGTCAGGAAGGCGGAGATCTGAATACTGTGGGCCTTTGGGATGCGGCACGTGACAGAAGTCTGTTCGAGACCGGCAATGCCATAGCGCTAGGCGGTGGCCTCACACTTGAGAATATGCTGCAGGAGTTGTCATCGACTGGCAAGGGGGATGTCAGCGAGCCGTTTGTCTGCATGACTCATGCAAATGGAAGTACGACCTGCGACTTCGTGTACGAATCTTACGAGATAAAGAATGGCAGGGATGAGCTTGAAGGACTTCCTTGTGCAGTGGAAAGTGGTGGTGGAATGGGCGAAGGCACTGGTGTGGCTGATGAAGTAACACAGCTCATTGTAACCCTGCGGGACACATTCTACAGACAGAAGCTTGAGCTTATATATGTCACATGGGATGACTGTGACGTGATAACTAGAAGCGCCAGACTGACAAATGAAAGTGATGATGTAGAGCGGGTGGACAGACTTATGTCCACGCAGATCGACATGAGAATGTATAAGGAATATGACATGATACATTTCGGAGGAGCATGGGCAAGGGAGATGCACAGGTCGGAGCACCCTGTACGGCAGGGAAAGGTGGTTGTCTCATCATCAACCGGAACCTCCGGCAGCAGGGCAAATCCATTCTTCATGGTGGCGGAGCACGGTTGTTCTGAGGAACATGGTGAGTGTTACGGTTTCAATCTCATATACTCAGGTGACCATATGGAGAGCTGTGAACAGAATTCCTATGGGCGTATGAGAATCATTGGCGGAATCAATCCGGAAGGGTTTACATTTGTACTTGAACCGGGAAGGTCGCTCCAGTCGCCGGAGGCAGTCATGACATATTCAGATACAGGATTTGGCGGGGTCAGCAGCCGTATGCATGCATTTGTCAGAAGGCATATAGTCAGAGGCCTTTGGGCGGACAGGGAGAGACCGGTTCTGCTGAACAGCTGGGAGGCTGCTTATTTTGATATAAATGAGAAGAAACTCTTGAAGCTTGCAAAGGAGGCAAAAAAGTGCGGCATAGAGCTGTTCGTCATGGATGACGGATGGTTTGGGCACAGGGATGATGACACATCCTCACTAGGGGACTGGCAGGAGAACCTCAGCAAGCTTCCGGGAGGAGTAAAACAGCTTGCGGATAAGATAAATGCACTTGGACTGGAATTTGGCATATGGGTTGAGCCTGAGATGGTGAACGAGGATAGTGACCTCTACAGGGCGCACCCAGAGTGGGCGGTCAGAGTGCCGGGACAGAGTCATGCCGAGGGACGTCATCAGATGCTGCTGGATCTCACTAACAAGGACGTGAGAGATCATATAGTGAACTCTATGACGAAGGTGTTCTCATCTGCGAATATTTCATATGTTAAGTGGGATATGAACAGGATCATGTCGGATCGTTACAGCCAGACGCTGCCATCTGACAGGCAAGGCGAATTTGGACATAGGTATGTGTTGGGACTCTACGATATCATGGGAAGGCTTACGAAGCGTTTCCCTGAGATACTGTTTGAGGGATGTGCCGCCGGGGGCAACAGATTTGATCTCGGCATACTGTGTTACATGCCGCAGATATGGGCAAGTGACGATACGGATGCCAGGGAACGGCTTGAGATACAGACTGGTTACAGCTATGGCTATCCTATGTCGGTCGTCAGCAGTCATGTGTCGGGATGTCCGAATCATCAGACGCTCAGGGTTACTCCGCTTGAGACAAGATTCGGAGTAGCGGCATTTGGAGTGCTGGGCTATGAGTGCAACCTGTGCGATATGAAGAAGAAAGATCTTGAGGCTATAAAAGAGCAGGTGGAGTTCTACAAGAAACACAGGCGTACACTTCAGTTCGGTGAGTATCACAGGATTGAGAATGGCACGGTGTCAGAACTAAAGAGAAATGTGTACCAGTTTATGACGGTGGCGCAGGATGGCTCAGATGCAGCAGCCTGCTATTATGAGGGCCAGGTGATACCGAATTACACTTACAAGCACCTGAGAACAAAAGGACTTGATGAAAATGCTGTGTATGTCCTGGAGGGCAGAAACCTGCAATACAGCGTAAAAATCATGGGAGATCTCATCAACATGGTGACACCGGTTCATGTAAAGCCGGATTCTCTGACTCAGAGTGCGATAGACAAAGTGGTTAAACTGCCCGGCGAGAAAGAATGCGTGAAAGCGTCCGGTGCGGTGTTTAACCGTGTCGGAGTGAACCTTGCGCCTGGTTTTGCGGGAACGGGATACAACGACCAGACGGCTCTATGGACGGAGCATGGACTGAGATTATATACCTTCACTAGACAGTGACGTATATTACTACATGCAACATTAATATACTGGATCGAGGAGTTGGAAAAAACTTACATTTTAAAAATAGTGGAAATAATATCTAAAATGTGTTATCTTACTCTTATAGAGAATTGTTCTTGATAAATTTGATCTGTATGTCTGTAATATTTATCAGTGGGGCGGACCTCAATAAATGTCTACAAATTCCAGAAGGAGGACTATATAATGAGTGACAAGCGAAATACATGGCAGAAAAAGGTCATTTACTCTGTTATAAAAGAGCTCAAGACTCATCCTACAGTCCAGAGTCTGATAGATGAATTGGAAAAGAGAGGGTACAAGATTGGCAAATCAACAGTGTACCGGGTGCTTTCGGATGCGGTTGATGAAGGAATCGTCATGAATGTATATTCTGGGGACAAGATGGAACACTACGATGGCAACACGGAAAAGCATTACCATATAAGATGCAAAGTGTGTGACAGGATATATGACAGTGAGCTTCCATATCAGGATTCCATCACACGTATGGGAGTGGAGACGGACAGTGGATTTGTCATATTGTCCCACAACCTGGAATTTATCGGAATCTGCCCGAACTGTAAGGACAGTCTGAAGAGTTTGTGATCATTTGCTCAAAAAAATCTGCAGTCCATATCTGGTACGGACTGCAGATTTTTTGCGTTATAAGGGTGATCCCGCTGGTCAATCATCCTTTTTTTTCTGTGAGATTATGTTGGCGAGCTTGATGTCTCTGCTGGTGTAATCCTGTGCGACGTGCCTGGTCGGTTCCGCTGATACTGGGGAAAATACCTGAAAACTGGATCTCACCGTATTCTTTGCCTGCTCAGCAATCCCTGAGGTCTCAGTCTGGGAGACAGGTTTTGCCTGCTCGGCTGGGGCTGCCTGGCCTGGTTTTACGCTTATAGGGTCCACTCTTGGATTGCTTATAACGGTGCGGTTGGCTGACGGCCTTACAACATTCATGCCTAGTATAGACTTTTTATTGCGCATGGCTCTCTGTTCTTCCTCAGATATATCGGATTTCTCTATGGTCTGCTTCTCATTTTCCTTTGAAATTATATCGTCTATAACAGAGTCATCATCAGCCTCTTCGGTCGCCTTTGATACCTTGTCGTAAGCCTCGGCTACTTTTCGGTCAAATGCAGCGCGAATCTCGTCAGGTGTTCGGTCAAATGCCGAATCATTCTCAGGTGAGTATGGCTCCCCGTCAGCGAAAGCACTGTCAGCATCCGGATCGTAGGTGCTTGCATCCTTTGAAAAGGCGGAGTTGACGTCCTGTGAGCCCTGTTCAAAAGCGGAATCCTTGCCTAGGTCAGGGATGTCTTCCTGAATAGAGGCATCATCATCCGTGGATATATCAGATCCACCTTCATCGTTAAGTTCATCGGTTTCGGCGTCACCGTCCGTATCAATGTATTCCTCTGCTGGTTCAAAGAAAATCGGATCTATATTAAGCTTAAAGTCGACCTCTGAGTGGCCGACCTCTATTCCGCAGTCATTGTACAGCTTTGTGGAATAGCAGTTTTTAAGTTTTTCGATAAGCTCTGTGTCATCATATTTAAGCTGCTCAAGAATATTTGCGATGATGAGTCCCTGGAATTCGTCAGTCCAGCCGTCCTCAAGCTTGACCGTTATTCCGAGCTTCATGCTCTTTATGGCCATGCAGATCACGCCCCTTGAGCCGTCCTTCATTATCAGGTCCGGATTTTGGTTAATATAATAGGAAGGTGTGCCGTAGTCGTTGATCTTCTCAGGGTATTTGTGGATACATGAGAAGTTGTAGTCTATGATGTCTCTGAGCTCCCCGGACATACTGAACGGATCCATGAGCTTGGCGTAGGACATGGCGATGCTTCTGAGCGGCAGCGCAAATACAGGAACACCGCAGCCGTCGATACCCAGACCAATCTTGTAGGTCGGGGTCTGGCTCAGCATTGATATGAAGTTTATTATCTGCTGCTGGACAGGTGAATCCTTCAGGTAGTATCCGTCCGGCTTACCTGTCAGTTCACGCTGAAGAAGCATAAGGCTGAAATGTTTGCCGGAGCAGCAGTGCTGGAGCTTGCTCTGTCCCTGCCTTGGATGGAGCTTTGACCTGTCTGTAAGCTTAGCTGCAAGGGCAGAAGCCGATGTGGAGCTGCATGGCTTCATGATCATGTCATCCGGATTCAGACCGGTCTTTCTCGCTATCTCTTCGAGAACAAATATGTGGTGGTTACTGCCCCAATGGGATGAGTTAAACATGGCAACATCCTCATCCGTGAGGTTGAATCTTCTGTGAAGTCCGGCCAGAAGTGTAGGCAGGACCTGTATAGGTTTGCTGGCTGATCTCATGTAGGTCTGTTTCTCGATATCGCCCAGATAGGCTACGGTATCG
>ERZ857785.2205-NODE-2205-length-17845-cov-4.019955_pt1 | contig 17845 bp, 4 predicted proteins | sample MGYA00519763_ERZ857785 | MGnify/ENA primary metagenome ERZ857785 (study PRJEB31778, sample SAMEA3449365) | human gut metagenome | biome: human gut; feature: human-associated habitat; material: faeces | place: United Kingdom | collected 2010/2012 ...
TTTTTTATACCATGTTCTCTCTAAAATATATTTTCTATTATTACCATCATCTTCTGATAATCTACTTAGTATTTCATTATACATTCCACTTTTAAATTCATCCTTATACTTACTTCTTTGCTTCTTTCCTATTTCTGTTCTTACTGATTTTTCAGCTTTCATAGGAATAACATACTCTGGATTTAATAGTGATTTTTCTCTTATTTGTTTTTTTACTTTTTCAACAAGGGATTTTAGTTTTTCTGTGTTTTCATTTTCAAGAAGGGTCTCATCCTTTGGACTAAAAAATACTAATATTTCTTCAACTCCATTTTTATTTGTTACTGAGGTTGCAACTGTATAAGATGAATTTACCTCTTCTAAATCATCTACAACTGATTCTATATCCTGTACATAGTAATTTAACCCGTTAATTATAATAATATCTTTTTCTCTTCCTGTTAGTGTTAGATAATTATTTTCAATAAATCCTAAATCACCAGTTATAAAATATCCTTTATCAGTAAATGAAGATTTATTTGCTTTTTCATTATTAATATATCCATTTGTTATAGTTTTTCCTTTTAAAACAATACGACCAATTTCACCTTCTGAAAGAATATTATCATTTTTATCTAAAATCATAACCTCAATTCCAGGCATAGGCTCTCCAACAGGAATAAACTTGTCCTCATCTGAAGTATCTTCTAAATTAAATTTATTATTATAAGTAATACAAGAAGATGTTTCAGTCATTCCAAAGGTTGGTCTTATTGCATTAGATTGTAAGTTGTATTTTTTTAATCTCTTTAAAAAGTTTCTTAAATTTTTACTTACATTTGCTTCTCCACCAGCAAAAATATATTTTAAATTTGATAAATCCCATTTATAGTCTTTACTATCATCTAAGAAATTATTAACTAATGCATAAGCAAAATTAGGAGCCCATGTTATAGAAACCTTATATTCACTCATTAACTCAATCCATAAAAGAGGATTTTTTAATACAACTTCTGAATTTACATGTATATCTAATATGTTAAGATACATATCCCTTATATGACACCATATAAGTCCTGCTGCATGTGTAAGTGTCATCCAATTTAATGAAACATTATTTTCATCTAAATTATAAAGCTTTATTTCACCTAATGACCTTGATAGCATATTTTTTTGACTTAATGTTACTCCCTTTGGAATCCCTGTACTTCCAGATGTAAATAAAATAAGACTACACTCATCCATATCCCAATTATATGGATTATTAAACTCTTTATCTATTTTTAAGTTATCAGTACTTATAACCTTGATTTCTTCTCCTTCAAGCCTATTATTTATTTTTTCAAGTTCAACTTTAGTTTCATCATCTGAAACTATATATGGTTTGTCTAACATATTCCATATATTATATAGCTTATCTGTGTTTACATTTTTTTCACAATAATCATCTAAAACTGCCATAGGAGCTGGTATTACACCTATCATCATACATGCCCAAAAACATTCAATAAAGCTTTTATTATATGGGAATTGGAATATTAATATATCCCCTTCTTTTAATCCATGTTCTCTTAATCCAAGGGCTAATTTTTCAGCTTCTCTATATAACTGTTTATAGCTTTCAGTTTCTTTACCACCCTTTTCAATATATACAATATTTTCTTCACTATTTTTTCTGTTGTTTATAAGCTCTAATAAATTTTTATATTTAAATTCTGTTTCTTCAATATCTCCATTTAAAGCAATTGCTTTTTTCTGACTTTTAATGTTTTTTACTACATTTTCTTCTTTTTTAAATGCTTCCTTTATATTACTTTCATTATTAATATATTCAATTGATATTTCACTATCTATTCCATTACTTTTTAAGCTATTTTCTAATAAATCTAATGTATCTGAAGCTATATATCCTATATTTTCTAACTTTTCTATACTAAAATCTCCACTTTTATCTATTGGAATGAAAGGAAGTTGTATATACTTATATTTATCTACATTACAATCATATTTTTTTATATCCTTATAAAGATTATGATATGTAATATTTCTGTCTGTTGAAAAATATACTTTATCCTTAGTTACATAAAAATCTTTTATATAATTTAAATCACTAAATATTTCTTCTATATTCAAAATATACACCTCTATTCTTCTCTTTCTAACTCATGAAATAAATCATCTAAGCTTTTAGTTTCTCTTTTTGTTTCTTTCTCCTTAACAATTAAATCTTTATGTTTTTTAGATAAAAAGTCTGATATCTCAGCAATGTTTTTTAAATCATACATTTCTTTTACTGGAAGTCTTTTTCCTAATGTTGTTTCTATCTTTGAACATATTAAAACAGCTGATAAAGAATCAAATCCAATTTCATAAATATCTTCATATATATCAACTTCATCTAATCCTAAAACTTCAATAAAAATTTCTGAAACTATTTTGTCTGTATCATTTCTATATTTATTTGTTTCATTTTCTATTGTTTCAAAATTATCTATATCATTAGATGGTTTTTGAGAAATTAACTCAGCTTCATTAAAACCATTATTTATTCTTTTAGAATATTTCCAATAAGCTTTTCTATCAAAAGCATATGTTGGAAGTGAAACTCTATATGGAGTACTTTCATATAATCCATTCCAATCTATTTTTAAGCCATTACTATATCCTTTTCCTAATGCTAATAAAAATCCTCTTCTAGAGTTAATTTCGTTTCCTTCCTTAAATGAAGAAATTGCACTTGAATTATTATTTCTTTTTATTATTTTACTAATTAAAGATGTCATTTGCTTTGAAGCACCAATTTCTATAAAAATCACATTATCATCTTTACTTAATTCTTTTATTGAAGGATAAAATTTTACTGTGCTTTTCATTTGATTTATCCAATATTCTGAATTACTCATTCCATCCTCTTTTAATAAGGATGCTGTATAAGTTGAAAAGATTGGTATATTGCTATTATTATAATTAACCTTATCTAAAATTTCTTTATACTCTTTACTTATATTATCAACACTATAACAATGACCTGCTCTGTTAACTGGAAGATATGTATACTTAATATTTTTTTGGTCTAATTTTTCTACAAACTTATCCATATATTCCTTTTCTCCAGAAATCATTGTTCTTTTTTCTCCATTTATAGCACCTATTTCAACTTTTTCAGTAAGAATTTCTTCTACTTCTTCTTGTGAAAGAGGAACATTAATCATTTGTCCTTCTGGAATCTTTTCAAATAATTTAGATCTTTTTGTTATCAACTCTACAGCTTCTTCAATTGTAAATACTCCTGCAATACATGCTCCTATATATTCTCCTAAGCTATGTCCTGTAATTAAATCTGGTTTAACACCTAAAGACATCCACATTTTTGCAATTGAATACCCAATAGAGAATGTAATTATCATTCCTAAGGAAGTATCCTTTTTTAATTCTTCCTTATATTTTTCATAATTAATATACTTTTCTTTCAAATCTATTTTTAATGTTTTTTCTACTATAGAAAAACATCTATCCATTTCTTCTTTAAATGTGGTATTTGTGTCATAACATTCTCTTCCTATAGTATCTACAATGCTTCCAGAACCTGAGAATACAAATACAACTTTTTTTGTAACATCATTTTTTGAAGGTTTAATCTTTTTGTCACATACATTTTTTAATTCACTTATTAATGATTTTTTATCCTGTGAAGCTGTAAAGAATTTATACTCAAAGTCACCTCTTCCTTCTTGAAGGGTATATGCTAAATCTTGAATATTAACATTATTTTTTTCTAAATAATCTGCAAGATTTAAGCAATTATTTTTTAATGCCTTTTCTGATTTTCCACTTACAATAATAAGCTCATCTCTATTAATTTCTTTATGCTCTTTATTTTTATATTCTTCAAGAAAAGCTATTGCATTTGCTCCTCCCATTCCAAAAGCACTTACACCAACAATTCTCTTTTTATTACTTTCCCAATTTCTTAAGTTTTGATTTAAAACTATTTTGCATCCATCTTCTAAAAGTTCATCATTTAACTTATTACAATTTATACTAGGTGGTAAAATTTTATCTCTTAAAATTAATGTTGCCTTAATTACATTTGATATTCCAGCTGCTGCATTAGTATGTCCTATATTAGGCTTAATTGAGCCTATATATAAAGGTTCTTCTATATCATTAAATACATCTTTTAATGCTCTTATTTCTACAGCATCTCCTAAAACAGTTCCTGTTCCATGAGTTTCAATATACCCTACATCCTCTGGTTCAATTCCAGAAACAAATAGTGCATCTAATATAGCCTCTTCTTGGCCTTTAATACTTGGCGCTGGAAAACCTACCTTTCTTCTTCCATCATTATTTACACTAGTTCCTTTAATAACTGCTATTATATTATCATGGTCTTTTATAGCATCTTCTAGTCTTTTTATAACCACAAGCCCTAATGCAGACCCTCCTACAAATCCATCTGCTTCTGCATCAAAGGATTTTGTATAACCACTTCTTGACACTGTCCCTTCTATAGTAAAGAATCCTTCTTGCTCTGGCTCTATACTAACTCCACCAGCTACTGCCATATCACATTCATAATTTAATAAGCTTTGACAAGCAAGATGTAAAGAAGCTAGTGAAGAGGCACATGCATATTTTGATAATATGCATGGTCCTTCGAAATTAAGTCTATATGCAATTTGATTTGCAAATGTTCCATCTAAGTTAAATTTTGATAATTGATAGTTTGTATACCAATCTCCTTTTGCATTCATAATATAATTCCAAACATATAAATGCTCATCACAAGTAGTATAAAGACCTATTTTTCCATTGTATTTTTCACTATTATATCCAGCATCCTCAAGTGCAGAATAAACACTTTCAATTAAAAATCTAAATTGTGGGTCTGAATCTAATGCTTCTTTTTTAGAAAATCCAAAAAAATCAGCATCAAAATATTCAATATTGTCAAGCTTTCCATATGCAGCTACATAATTATCCTTAGTTTTTTCTGGATTTCTTGTAATGCAATCTTTACCATCTTTTATATTTTGCCACATTTTTTCTATAGTATCTGCCATAGGAAATCTTCCATTCATTCCTATTATTGCTATATCTAAATTATCCATTTATTTATATATTTCTCCTTCCACTAAGATTTCTTTTTCTTCTTCTTGTTAAGCCTTCTTCTTCTTTTTTAGAATTATTATTATTTAAATAGTCATATAACATTTCAATATTTGGATACATCATTATATCTATTGGCTTTATATTTAAATTAAGCTCTTTTTTTATCTCCTCACTTAATTTATAAATAAGTAAAGAATTTCCTCCTAAATCAAAAATATTATCTTTTACATTTACCTCATCTTTTTCTAATACCTTTTTAAATATTCTTATTAAATCTTCCTTCAAACTTATACACCTCTTTTTTACTTAAAGAAATCCTCTTTCTTAAAATAATCATATGTCTTTAAGAATAGCTCATAATCTGCCTTCTTTTCATTAAAATTAATTGAATCAAGAAGTTTATATGTTGCCTTAGAACTTACATTTTGTTTTATATCTTTATATTTAAATCCTGCAAATTCCTTTACAATAATATCTTCTTTTTTAGCTACTCTTTCTACATTTGCATCTATGCTTTTTGGGAATATTCCAAGAGTTGCAATTAAAGCCTCATCTTGATTTTCTTGACCATATTTTATTATTTCATCAACCCAGTCTTCATATCTTATTACTTCTAATTTCATATTAAACTTCTCTATCCAATCAATCATATCTGGAATTGTAGTATCTTCATAAACTAAATGATATATATTATTTTCTTTATCATATTTAGTCTTTGAAATTTCAACAATCATCTTAGCTAAAGTATCAACTGGCATAAGTTTAAATGACATTCCAACAGCCGGTATTTTTTTAATTTTCATAACATCATTTACTAATAACCAGAAAAAGTCTTTATTTTGACACATTCCATTTCTAGTATCACCTGCTACAGTTCCTATTCTATGAATTCTACAAGGAATACCTTCTTTTACTGCTAATTGCATAATATTATCTGCAACCCATTTTGTTTTAATATACCCATTTCCTGCTGGTGTAATATTTATTGGTGTTCTTTCATTTATTTCTCCTGGAATTGTTTCATAAACTGCATAACTAGATATATAATTTATTTCTTTTATTTTCTTTGTAGCTGCAAATTTAATTACTTTTCTTGTTCCCTCAACATTTGAAGGTGCAATAACATCATATCTATAAATAAAGTTAACCTCTGCAGCTGCATGATAAATAACATCTATTTTTTCTGATAAAATATTATATTCCTTTTCTGAAAGACCAAGATTAACCTGAGAAACATCTCCCTTTAAAAATACTATTCTTTCTAAATCAATATCATTTAATAAATCATACTTTTTAAGATTATTTATTATCCTTTCTTTTGCTTTTTCATTACTATCTGCCCTTGCAATTGCATAGACAGTATAATCTGTATTTTTAATTAAAGAATATAAAATATATACACCTAAAAATCCTGTAGAACCTGTAATTAAAGCATTTTTCTTATTATCACAATAAGTTAAATTTTTAATATAATCCTTTATAGGATATTTTAAATTAATATCATCAATAAGCATTTTTTCATCATTTATTAAAATTTCTTCTTCAGAATGTTTTATTTTATTTATTCTTTTTACTAGCTTATTTATGGTGCTACAAGTTAATATATCCTTAAATGATATTTCTACTTTAAATACTTCATTTATTCTAAAAATCATTCTAGAAATACTTATTGAATTTCCTCCATATTCAAAGAAATCACCATTTACATCAATATTAGATACCCCTAATATTTCTTTCCATATATTTATCATTTTTATATGCTCTTCACTTAATTCATCTTTATTAAAAGCTACATCTAAAATGTTTTTATTACTTATAAGTGAGTTTATATCTATATCTTCACTATTATCTGATAATAGCAAAATACTATTTACTTTTTTATATGTTACATAAATATTATCTAAATTTTCTTCCTGAATTACCTTTTTTATCTCCTGAAGATTTCCATCTGAATAATATACTTCTAAAACTTCATTATAATCATCATCTATTATTGGAATATTCTTTTTAACATTTCTATCTATTCCAACTATTGAGTTATTAATATTTTTATTTAAGATATATTCTAAATAAAATATATTCTCTTCAAAAGAAATAGATTTAAATCCATTATTTATAGACATCTTTTTAATTGCTTCTGGCATTTCATTATTTATTCCTATATCACTCCACATACTCCATGAAATACAATATGTATTTTCATACTTTCTTTTTAATGCCTTACAATACTCATCTTGGAAACTATTTGCTGCACTATAGCTAGCTAGTGAAATTCCTCCAAAATAAGAGTTGTTTGAAGAAAATAATATTAAGGAAGCTTCTTTTCTTTTTTCTCTTAACTTTTGTAAAGTTATAGTTGATAATGCTTTTGACTTTAATACCTCTTCGAAACTATAGTGAGTTTCATTCTCAATATTATGAAGGGTTATATCATCAAAATGTTTCTTTTTAGACTTATCTGCTGATACTTTTCCTGCTAGATTAAATATTACTCCTAATTTTCTTTTATATTTATCTTCATATTTTGAAACAAGTTCTTCAATTTCATTATAATTAGTAATATCTACTTGTTCATAGGAAACATTATTGTTTATTTTTTGCATTTTTTCTATTAAATTATTTTTCTCTTCATTTAAAGGACTAGCTCCTAATATAAGAAGATTAACATTATATTTTTTCAATAAATATTGACTAAGCTTTCTTCCTACACCACCTAAGCCCCCAGCTATAACTATAAAATCATTATTTTTTATTACCTTTGAATTTTTTATTAATGTATCTTTATAGCTCTTTAATTTAGATACATATCTTTTTCCATTTCTATAACATACTATTTCTACATTATTTTTAGATACAACTTCTTTAAATAATAAATTTATATCAAAATTATCAAAATCAACTTCTTTACATCTTATATTTGTATTTTCAAGATTAAATGTTTTTATAAAACCTCTTATTATTCCATTTTCACTATTATTTTCACAATCTTCTTCTAAAGTAATAGACTGTTTTGTAGGAATAACTATATTTATATTTCTTCCTTTTATTTTTTCTAGTTTTTTAGCTTCTTCTAATAATTTATATGATAAGTTAATTAATGAATCATTATCTACATCTTTTATTTCATTATTGTAGAAATTAAAATCAATTAAATATTTTATTTCATTATTTATAACATAATCAAAGTTTGTTATTTCATAATTAAATGTAGTATTTTTTAAAATATTTTCAGCTTTTTCTTTATTGTATTTTTCATTAATTAAAGGATTTATTTCAAATACTTCTTTAAGAAGATATTTTTCATTATTTTTTCCATTTTCTAATTTACTTATAATTTCATTATAAGCACCCTTTTTAAAATTATCCCTATATTTGCTTCTTTGCTTTTTACCTATTTCTGTTCTTACTGATTTTTCTGCTAATGTAGGTATAATATATTTAGGATTAACAGAACTTTTATTAAATACTTCAGTTCTTATTTTTTTAACAAGTTCTTTAAGAGCTTCTATATTATTATCCTCTAATAATTTTTCATCATTTGGTGCAAAAAATACCAAAACCTCTTCATTACCATCATTATTTTTTACTGAAGTAGCTACAGTATAAGAAGCATTTACTTCCTCTATTTCATCTACAACACTTTCTATATCTTGAACATAATAATTTAATCCATTAATTATTATTATATCCTTAGCTCTTCCTGTTATTGTAAGTGTATTATCTTCTATATATCCTAAATCCCCTGTTATTAAATAGCCATCATCTGTAAATGATTCTTTATTAGCTTCTTCATTATTATAATAACCTTTAGTAACAGTATCACCCTTTAAAACAATACTTCCAACTTCCCCTTCATTAAGAATATTATTATTTTCATCTAAAATTTTAATTTCTATTCCAGGCATTGGTATTCCAACAGGAATAAATTTATCATAATCAGTACTATTTTCTAATGTAAATGTATTATTATATGTAATACATGATGAAGTTTCAGTCATTCCAAAGGTAGGTTTTATAGCATTATCTGGGAGATTATATTTTTTTAAATTTTTAATACATCTTCTTAGTGTTCTACTTACATTAGCTTCTCCACCTGAATATGCATATTTTAAATTACTTAAATCCCAACCATAATCTTTTTCATTATCTATAAAATTATTAACTAATGCAAAAGCAAAGTTTGGTGCCCAAGTTAATGATACTTTATATTTATTCATAAACTCTAACCACTTTAATGGTTTCTTTAATATAACCTGTGAATTAACATGAATATCTAATATATTTAAGTATAAATCACGTATATGACACCATATAAGACCTGCTGCATGTGTAAGAGACATCCAGTTTAAAGATACCTCATTTTCTTTAAGGTTATAAAGCTTAATTTCTCCAAGTGTTCTTCCAAAAATATTTTTTTGATTTAATCTTACACCCTTTGGAACTCCTGTACTTCCTGATGTAAATAATATAAGGCTCGTTTCATCTAAATTCCAATTATAATATTCTTTAATTTCCTCTGAGCTTTTAATATTATCTATATTTAATAAATTTAACCTCTCACCATTTAAAACATTATCCTCCATCTTTTTTAAGGATTTTTCAATTTCAGTAGAAGTTAAAATAACAGCCTTTCCAAGCATATTCCATATATTATTTAACTTATCTGTATTTAAATTTTTCACTCCATAATCATCTAAAACTGCAATTGGAGCTGGTATAGCACCAAGTATCATACATGCCCAATAGGCTTCAAGGAAATCTTTATTGTCAGGAATTTGGAAAATAACCTTATCTCCATTATTTACTCCTGATTCTTTTAATCCTTTAGCTATTTTTTTAGCTTCACTAAATAATTGTTTATAAGTTAGTTTAGTTTCTGATTCTTCTTCTATAAATAAAATCTCTTGATTACTTTTTTCTCTCTCTTCCATTAGTTCAATAAGATTTTTATATTTATATTCTTCTTTTTTTATTATTCCACCATTTGCAATAGCTTTTTTATTTTTAATAGTTTTTCTTTCTATATTATTTTCATTATTATTTGTATTTTCTAATGTTATTTCCCCTTCTGCATTTTTAAAGCTAACTATTAAGGAATTGTTTATATTCTTATCACTTATTTTTTTACTTATACTTTTTATTTCTTTAGAGCCTAGTGTATATCTTTCTAAAAATAATGAATCTATATTTCCATTTTCATCTCTTTTAAAATTAGGTACTTCAATAAAATCAAATTCACATTTATCATCTGGTATATATTTGTAAATTTCTTTCTTTATTCTATATATTGATACATAGTCATTTAATGAGTAATATATTTTATTTTTATCTATATAAAAATCATTAATACTTTCTATATTCTTTAAAACATATTCTAATTCATTTTTATTATAATAATATCCTTCTTTAACAAAGCTTACATCATTTTGTCCTAATGATATTAAAACCTTACTTTCAATCATAATACCCTTATAATTTACAAACTCTTTATTATTTTCTAATATATTTCCTACTGTTCTTTTAGGTTGTTTCTGCTTCATTTGATTTACTATTGAAAGTGTTATATTTTTTATAGGCTTTATTTGATGATACATTCCCTCTTTTCCGTTTATAATAAAATTCTTTACTGCAGATATATAAGTAACATATGGGAAGCCATAATAATTTACCCAATTTATATTTAAATCATTCATTATTTCTTTTCTTTCAGAATAACTAATTAATTCCTCACCATATGTAATTAATTTTAAATTTTTAATATTTTTATTACTTAATAACTTATCAGTTAATCTTAATGGCATAATCACTGTTTCAAAATCATTAAAATCAATGTTTGTGCTATTAGATAAATATAATTCCTTTTTATTTATTATAGGAAGTAACCATATATATGAATATAAATCTTTATTATTTTCATAAACAAATACTGCCTTATTTCCATCAAATTTTAAAATATTTTTATTAAATTCAATCCAATTTAATATTTTTTCTTTTGAAATAAGTTTTGTATTTACTATATCTGAAATAATTATATCTGATACACTTAAATTTTCTTCATAGCAAAAAGTATCTTCTTTAATATCCTTATTATATATAATATTTTTAAATATTATTTCATCTTTATTTCTATCTGTTATTAATAAATCTATATTATTATTATCAATAATAGCTTGATTTCTTAATAATGAATCTGTAATATCTAAAGCTAGAACTTTGCACTTATTTAAAAATGCTGCTAATACACATGATATAAATTCTTCATTATCTTCTAATTCTATTGCTATTATCTTATCTTCTAAATTAATAGCTTTTCTATACTTAGCTATTGATTTAGATAAAATATCTTTATTAAGTAACTTAATATTTTTTTTCATACTAACCTCCATTACAAATCATAACAAACAAATTTCTTTTCAGGATTTTTTACAATTTCATTAATAATATTCTTAAATAACAATTCAAATTCAGCCATTTCATAATCTGAGAATAATTCCTCTTTATATGTAAAACTTAAATTGTGCACTCCATTATTTGATTGAATAAATAAACAAAAATCTGCTGGTGCAATTAACTTAGAATAATTAAATGAACTAAATATTCCATCTTTACCTTTGTCTTCATTCTCTATATAATCTATTAAAATTTTATATGGAAGGGTAAAATACTGTCTGTCTAAATTTATCTCCTTTATTACTTTTTCATAAGGTAGTGATTGATATCTATAAGCTTCATCTACAGTTTTCTTTACATCCTTTGCTATAGATGAGAAGCCTTTATTTTCATCTATATTGCATCTTAATAATAATGCTCCTGCAAAATTTCCTATAGTCTTTTCTATCTCACTTCTTCCTCTTCCTGAAACCCCACATCCAATTGAAATATCAGATTCATATGTTAAGTAATTTATAAACATATATAAGACAGTTGTAAATCCTGCAAATAATGTCATACCATTATCTTTACATATTTCTTTAAATCTTTTAATTACATCCTCATCTATATTAACCTTTCTTACATTTCCTTTAAAACTTCCAAAGGTAATATTTTTCTCTGATAAGTCTATAATATTTAAGTTTCCCTTTAGCTTATCTTTCCAATAATTTAACTCATCATCATATTTTCCCTTTTCAAGTTCTTCATTTTGCCATATTAAATAATCTATATAATTTATATCATCTTTATTTTTTTCTATATTTTCATTTCCTTTAAGTAATTTATAGTATTCTTGTATTTTTTCTAAAATTATATTTATAGAATAAGCATCAGCTATAATATGGTGTATATTTATTACCAATAAATTTTTATCTTCACAACTTTCTAATATTCTTATATTAAATAATGGAAATGTACTTATATCAAAATGTGTTTTTGCTTCTTGAGCTTCTACTATTTTTCTTATTTCTTTATTAGGTAAATAATCATACTTTTTTTCAATTTTTACTTCATACTTTCCATTAAAGTCTATTGTTTGATAAGGCTTATAATCTTTTTCTCTAATAACTGTTTTTAAAGGAATATTATTTTCTATTACTAATTCTATAGACTTTTTTAATAAATCTAAATTAACATTATTATTAATTTCAAATGTACTTATAATGTTATATCTTTGGTCTTCATTTTCATCTATTCCTTTATTTATAAACCATATACCTTCTTGAGATATTGATAATGGAGCTGTATTTTTGTTTGTCTTTTTTATATAATTATCAGTTTCATTTAAATTTTTCTCAATTAATATACTAAGTTTATAAATTGAAGGACATTTGAAAATATCAGTTAAATTTAAACTTACTTTATATTTTTGTGATACTTTACGTAAAAGTTTTATTGCCTTTAATGAATCTCCTCCTAAAGTAAAGAAATTATCATTTATTTCAGCACTATCTATATTAATTATTTCCTTATAAATTTCTAATATATCTTTTTGAATAGATGTAAGCTTTTCTTCATCATATTTTACATTAACTTTATTTTTTATTTCTGGAAGCTTGTCTTTATTTATCTTTCCATTTAATGTTAGAGGTATTTCTTCAATCCTCATATAATTTTTAGGTATCATATAATCTGGAATTTTTTTCTCTAAAAACTTTCTTAAATTATTATTATCAATTTCTATTGTGGATTTATAATATAAATTTATTACTTTTTTATCCTCACTACTTATTTTTGCAATAGCACTTTCAATGCCTTCAAATAAATCAGCATAATACTCTATTTCTCCTAATTCTATTCTCTTTCCATTTATTTTAACTTGGAAATCTTTTCTTCCAATAAAATCAATACTTCCGTCTTGAAGGTATAATCCTAAATCACCAGTATTATACATAACATTTCCTGTATATGGATTAGTAATAAATACTTGAGAAGTCTTTTCTTTATTATTTATATATCCCTTTGATCCTCCATCTCCTTCTACAAACATTGTACCTATTACACCTTTAGGACATATTTCTAAGTTTTCATTAAGAATAAAATACTTTGTATTCCAAATAGGTTTTCCATAAGGTATTCTTGTTTTTCCTTCATCCTCTATTGTAACTTCATGGTTTATATTCCATATAGTTGTTTCAGATGGACCTCCTACATTCATTATCTTTGCATTTTTAATTCTCTCCCTTAGTTTTTTTACCATTGCTGGTTTTAAAACATCTCCTCCAAATATTGTAACTCTTATACTACTAATATCCCCTTCATTTTTCATATCCATTATTTCAAGCATCATTTCCATCATTGCTGGAACTGTGTTCCATAATGTAACACCATGCTTTTCAATTAATTCTAACCAATGTTCAGGGTCTTTTACTCTTTCAGCTTCTGGAAGTACAATTTCTCCTCCTGCAGATAAAATTCCTAAAATATCATATACAGACATATCATGACTGTAATTTGTAAGAGATAATATTTTATCTTCTTTATTTACATTAAAGGTTTCATTTGTATATTTTATACAATTTATTAATCCCCTTTGTGTTACCATTACTCCTTTTGGCATTCCTGTAGAACCTGAAGTATAAATAATAACCATATTATCTTCTAAATCTGCTCCTATAGGTTTAAAGAAGCTATAGTCTTTATCAAATTTATAATTATCAATATTTATTATTTTGCACTTTATATCATCTATATTAAAAAGTTTAGAAGTATTATTATCTACAATTAATAATTTACTTTCTGTCTCACTTATACAATGTTTTAATCTTTCTTTTGAAGCATCTGTAGTTATAGGTATATATGTAGCTCCACAATATATAACTCCTAAAATACTTGCAATTTGCTCCATTTTTTTATCCATTAAAATAGAAACATTATCATTTTTCTTTATGCCACATTCACTTAATAAATTTGCTATACCTTTTACTGTATTAAATAATTCCTCATATGTATAAGATTTATTTATAGTTGAAATTGCTGTTTTCTTTTCATTAACCATTCTGCTATTTTCTAATAAATCTACAAATTTTTCATATTTAATACTATGCTTTGTATTATTTGCCTCTTCTATAACTTTTTTATATTCTTCTTTAATATATAACTCATTTTTTCTTGTCCAAGATTCTTCATTATTTATTAATTCTTTTAATGTAATAATAAATGTATCTAGCATAGAATCTAGTAATTCACCTTCAAAAATATCAAGTACACAGTCCCAATTAAACTGCACCTCATTATTACATTGCATAACTACTGAGTCTATCCAAATTTGGCTTGTATGAGTTTGTACATATTTCTTTTTAAATTTCTTTAAACTATATTCATTATGAACCTCCATAAGACTTGTAAATACAATAGGGACATAATTATTTTCAATTGAACCTGAAACTTTTGCAATTTCTTTTAATACATCAGCTCCTGAAAATAATTTATTTTCATGAAGTTCCCATAATGTTTTTTCATTATCTCTTGCACTTTCTAAAAATGATTTATTTCCTCTATTATCTATTTCAAATAATAGAAATGATGAACATTCTCCAACTAAATTATTTACTCCTTCTTCAACATCATATCTATTAAACTCTGGTACATTTATTAAAAATCTTTGTTTATTACAATATCTTGCAATAGTCTTACCAAATACAGTTAATAAAGTTATAAATACTGTTATTCCATTTTTTTGTGATATTTTTTCTAATTTATTATAATCTTCAATAGATAAGGCTCTACTAAACTTTCTTACTTCTGGTAACTTATTTGAAGAATTGTTATTTTGTTTTGTAGGAAGGTCTGGAATAGGTGGTAAATCCTTTATTCTGTTTTGCCAATACTTTTTGCACTTTTCATATTCATTACCTTTTTTAAGTTCTTTTAAGTAATTAATATAATCTCTAAATAACACCTTTTCATCTGGTAATTTATAATCTTTATTAGAATATAATTTATCTGTTTGACTAAATAATATTTCTTGACTCCAACCATCAACTACTAACCCATCATAATAAAAATGAATTATTGCTTTCTTTTCTCCAATTTTAGTAACTCTAAGTTGTACTAAATTTTCTTTTGTATAATCTATTATTTTAGTAGTCATTTCTTCCTTTACTTTATTTAAAAAGGCTTTTTGTTCTTCTTTTGAAAAGTTTGAAATATCATTATATTCTATATCCTTTAATTTATAGTTTTCATCTATATATTGATATCCATCATCTGAAAATCTACATCTTAACATATCATGATTATAAAAAACTTTTCTTATAACCTCTTTAAATCTTTCATGGTCATAATCATCACATTCAAATTCTGTATAACAATGAGTTGCTAAATTTCCTAATTCAAATTCTGATTTTCTTCCTAAAAGATAAGCTTGTTGCAAATCATTTAATTCAAAAGGCTTAAATCTTTCCTTTTCATTATGTTTAAAGACTATATTTTCATCATCTTTTTTATAATTTTTTATTTGCTTATTTATAATTTCTTCTAAATTTTTTATATTAGGTTCTTTTAAAAAATCTATCATTGATAAATTAATATTATACTTTTCATTAATATCTTTTATAAGTTTTATAGCTAAAATAGAATGTCCTCCACACTCTATAAAATTATCATCTATACTTATATCTTCTAAGTTTATAGAAAGCATCTTTGACCACATTTCTTTTAAAACTTCTTCTATATTATTATCTTTCTTATCAATATCTATTTTTTCTTTTTTATCCTTAATTAAAGCTAAAAGTGATTTTTTATCAACCTTAAAATTATTATTAAGAGGAATTTTATTAACCTTTATAAATTTATTAGGAATCATATACTCTGGTATATTTTTTAATAAAAATTCTTTTATATCTTTATTATTTATTTCTTTATCACTACAATAAAAACAAGCAATATACTTATTTTCAACTTCATCATTATAAATTATGGCTACATCTTTTATTTCTTTATACTCCATAACCATCTTTTTTATTTCATTTAATTCAATTCTAAAGCCTCTATGTTTTATTTGCTCATCTTTTCTTCCCACAAATTCAATTTCATAATTTTCATTCCATTTTGCTATATCACCAGTTTTATACATTATTCTATTTTTATCTAAAATAGAAGGAACAAATCTTTTTTTAGTTTCTTTTTCATTATCTAAATATCCAATAGATAATCCTATTCCTTCAACACATAACTCACCTGGCTCTTTTAATGGATTAAGGTTTCCTTCTTCATCAATAATTAATATTTTCATATTATCTACTGAAGTTCCAATTGGAATATTTTCATATTCTTTATCTAATACTTCATACATTGTACAAGCAACTGTAGTTTCAGTTGGTCCATATATATTAATTAATTTGTAATTATTTTTAGAAACCTTATTTAGCTTTTCACCACCTGTAAATACAATTCTTAAAGAATTATTATCTAATCCATCAAAAAGCTCATACATTGAAGTAGTCATAAACATAAGTGTGATTTTTTTACTTTCTAAATATTTGTTAATATTATTTATATCCATTCTTATATCATCTTCAATTATATGAATAGTACCACCTACAAATAATATTGGAAATGTATCTAAAACAGAAGCATCAAAAGCAAAACTTGATAAAGCTAATACACTATCTTCTTCTTTTATTTCATATTTATCAATTACATATTTAGAAAAGTTAATAACTGATTTATCTCTTATTTTTACCCCTTTAGGTTCACCAGTAGAACCTGAAGTGAAAATTATATAACAATTTCTATTTCCATCTATATTTATTTTTTCTTTTCCATATTTTAAATTTTGTATTTCCTCTTTAGATAAGGAGCATATATTTTCTTTTTCAATAATATTATCATCAATTAATCTATCATTAATGTTTTTAAAACTTTTTTCTGATAATACTACTTTGCATTCTGCCTTTTTTATAATTCCTTCAATTCTTGAAATTGGAGCTTTATACTCAATAGGCACATATGTACATCCTAATTTTAATACAGCAAATAAGTTTATAAATCTTTCAAAGGAGTTTCCTCCAATTATTGCTATATTCTCATTTTCTTTTATATTATATTTTTCTCTTAAATAAAGTGAAACTTTATCAGATAATATATCCATATCTTTATATGTTAATTTTTCATTTCCCTTTACTAATGCAATATTATCTGGATTTCTTAAAACTGATTCATTAAATAATTCATTTATTGTTAAATTATCATAAATTTCTAAATTAGAATTTTTATTATAGTATTCTTTAAACTTCTCAATTTCTTCTAAAGACAATTTATTATAAATATCCTGATTCATCTTATTCTGCTACTTAAAATGTAATCAAATATAAAC
>ERZ857785.2206-NODE-2206-length-17840-cov-26.043632_pt1 | contig 17840 bp, 11 predicted proteins | sample MGYA00519763_ERZ857785 | MGnify/ENA primary metagenome ERZ857785 (study PRJEB31778, sample SAMEA3449365) | human gut metagenome | biome: human gut; feature: human-associated habitat; material: faeces | place: United Kingdom | collected 2010/2012 ...
CCAGCGTTGTTTCGTTATTACAGGTGTTCCTGCAACTATGTCGCACTTCGCAGAAGTATAATCTGATTTATCTGGCCTCTTGTGAAGAAGAAGTTTCTGGAAAAGACGGAATTGAGAGCGTATTGCCGGGACTTCCTCCAGTCTCATTTGCCATAGTGGGCGAACCGACAGAGATGCAACCCGCCATTGCCGAGAAGGGATTAATGGTACTAGATGTTACTGCCACAGGTAAGGCGGGACACGCAGCGCGTAATGAAGGAGACAATGCTATTTACAAAGTATTAGATGATATTGCCTGGTTCCGTGACTATCGTTTTGAGAAAGAGTCACCCTTGTTGGGTCCCGTGAAGATGAGTGTCACTGTTATCAATGCCGGTACACAACACAATGTGATTCCCGATAAATGTACTTTCATCGTCGATGTCCGGAGTAACGAGCTTTACTCAAATGAAGAATTGTTTGCTGAAATCAAAAAGCATATTTCCTGTGAAGCCCAAGCTCGTTCATTCCGTCTCAATTCTTCACGAATTGACGAAAAGCACCCATTTGTACAGAAAGCTATGAAGTTAGGACGCGTTCCTTTTGGTTCTCCAACATTGTCCGACCAGGCCTTAATGTCCTTCCCATCGGTAAAAATTGGTCCGGGACGTTCGTCGCGTTCACACACGGCAGAAGAATATATCATGTTAAAAGAAATAGAAGAAGCTATTGGACTTTATTTAGAGCTATTGGACGGACTTCTGATTTAATAAAAGTCATTGGTGAATTGATAGTTGTTATCCTATTATATAGTTCTCAACTATCAATTCACCCATACAATAAAAACAAAGCAACGATTATTCAAACAACTTCGATAAAGCTTCCTCCAGTTTTTCACCCCTTAAATTTTTGTCTATAACAATTCCCGTAGGATCTACAAGGAAAGTTCTGGGTATAGCATAGATACCATATATATCAGAAGCATCCACATCCAACAATTGTACCCAATTCATTCCAAGTTCTTCAATAGCAGCCCTCCAAGGTTTCAGTTTCCGAGATGCTTTAGAGCCTTTTAAACTTGTTTGCTTTTTAGACAATCCAGTTTCTATACCACTACTACATTTACAATCTGTCAGCAAGACTAAAGTATGGGGTAAATCTTTGTATTCCAATTTTAGCTCTTCAAATTCAGGACGTTTGCTATTTTCTCTATGAACATCAAATACCCAAAATACAGACAAGCAAGCACCTGTTGCATTTGTGTATTGAACAAACTTTTTTCTGTATTCTTGACGTTTCTTCTTTTCCTGAATTTCTTTATTGTGAAGAAGTTTAAGTTCTACCATGATAGGATTGCACAAACCGTATCGAATGAGAAGATCTGTACGTTTATTATCTTGTAAAGCAACCTCCCTATCAACTCGAACAGCCTCTAATCCCATTTGACAGCATTTATTGATAATGGTATTTTTTAACTCCCTTTGAATAAAATCTTCACTTAAAGTATCTGGACGAACTAATGTATAAATGCCTTGGTCTTGTATCTCTTTTTGAACTTCAGAGTGTATCTCTGTGAAATAACGCCTTAAATCACCATCATTCCGGAGGTTTAAATATGATTCTTCAATACATTTGTTGTATTGTTTAACAGCTCTACCGATGGTACTCTTCTCATTTATAAGAAACATCATTTCTGCATTATTCATAATACTGGTAGCGAGATAATTTACATTTTTCGCATTATGGTCCTCTACCTTTTCTCTGAATATTGAAATGTAACCGATATTATTTACACTCACAAAAAAAAGATATATCTGATTGAGAAGATAACGTGCGTATTCTTGCGTGTCAAAGTTTTCACATAACGCTAAACCAACATCAAACAATTCCAACATCTGCTCAGTCAGCATTTCATTGTCTTTTATATTCATGAAACATCTGAACATATATGGATTAGGGCTAATCATTTCAGATTCTTCATAAGAAATCGGACGAGCATGCCCAGTATCATTATGAAGAGATTTAACCACATTATTTTTCAAATACTCAATCCGCCATTTTATGGCATCAGTATCCTTAAACTTTTCAATCATTATGGCGTTACACTGCATCTTTATACTTTTAATACCATCATCTTTGAGAGAATCGAATAAATCTCGATACTTGTCTATACCCCAGTAATTGTAATCAGATATAATATCTAATGCCTTGGAAGCTGCAATGCTATATTCAAGATTTTGATTAGCTTTATATTGTTCTATATACTCTTCCAGCTTATAGGACAATGCCTCAATCCCATAATCGATGATACAGGTACATATATCATCCGAACTAATATCCATAAAATCATCTTCCCTAGACTTCCACCATTCTACAAGTTGTTTTTTCTCGCCATCGCTAATGCGGCCTACAACAGACTTGTATATTTCTTTTATCTCGCTGGCATCGTAGTTTCTCATGATACAAATGTTTGGCAACGTTTTGGCCAAAATGATTCTATAATCATTTAGTAAATCCTTATAGCCCCAATAATATAAAACCTTTACAAAACAAGGAATTTTAGGCAAAGATAAGTGCAAAGTAAAGGAATTGTGCGCCTTCCTTTCTACTGTCATTTTATCCAAATCAAGTTCTTTAAAGAAACTTTTAATGACGTCAATTAAAGGTTGATGGTTTTGTTTACGCACAAATTCAATATCATTAGATAACTCATATGCAGCATTATATTTGTCATAATAAGATGCGCTCGAATCTATAAGAATCTCGTAAGCCTTTATCAGGTGCTGCTTATTCAAATTTACTTTTTCGTTTTCTATTTCTGAGGACTCTTTATCCCATCGTTCAAATGTTTCAGAATAACGTTCGACATAATCCTTTATAGATGCCTTTTTACCTGCATCGCTCCTGATTTTGTTAATGAGTGTAATGAGAATATTATCTATACTCCAAATCTCCAACTTTGCTTCTGACAACAGTTTGTCCAAAGATGACACAAGTTCAACATCTATAAATTCTGCATCGAAATGTCGAAATAGATCTTCTAAATCCCATTTCCTATCAAAACTTGCAATAAACAAGGCTCCTGTTGCTTCTTCAAGCAGTACTTGCTTAACTACTACATTAATTACACTATGGGTAGTATACGAATGATTGGATATAAACCCTGCAATTATTCTTGTTATGAGTTGTCTGCTATCAGTGTCCCCTTTCCAAGCAATATCAAATTGTTTCTTTAAATACAATTCATAACAAACGACCAATGCCCCTTTTTTATTGAAGAATTCGTAGAGTTTACCATCCTCTAAGATTTTATTATAAGCGTAAATTATCGTAGTCAAATCTTCTATGTATAAGACTGCATTTATTGCATATGGATTACCAGTATAACAATCATTCAACCAACAATCAACGACATCCTTATTTACAATTCCACTATACCCAGTCACTTCGCAATACTTTTTTTGTAACTCTTGAGTGAACCCACGATATGATTTTGATAATTGTACAAGTTCATCTGTACATTTAAGTGCATTATACAAGTTTAAGGCCGCCAACTGCTTTTCTTCATCGTTAGTTCCCATCAAATCATTTGCAGCATTAATCCAATGATCCGAAACACATTTGCTTAAATTGTTGTTTTCAACAATCGCATCAAGAATGACATAAATATTAGATAATTGAATCTTATTGAGATGGTCGAATGTCAATTGCATTTGAACATCGCAACCTGTTGTATAGCACTCCTGCAATAACTGAGGTATTGGACCTCTCCACATGATATACACAGGTATCCGTTGATAATGTTCAAATATAATTGAGAACAAATCTTCTTTTTGCTGAGGTGAAAGAGCAGAAGAATCAACGTATTTCAATAGATTTTCAAATGATTTATTATCAAGATTTGATTCGTATGATACAATAAGTTTGAACACATTGATAAATGTCTGGATTCTATCATCTGAATATGATATATGAGGAATAACATCATTCCAGTTAGGATAGATATGCTTCAATTCTTTATGTACTGCAACATCATAAAGCATACTCTCAATATTGTCCTGCCTGCACAACTCCTTTGCCGCAAGATATTCTTGCAACTCAGTATTTTCAAATTGTAGTATTCCATTCGTATCCTTTAATATACGACTTTGGAAAAATAACAAATCAAAATTGACTGTAAGCATCTGCGTCATATTGCCTTTTATTCCATCTAAAATCGTGTATAGTTCATCTTTTGAGATTTGATCTCTTCGACTTATCTCCATAACGAAAGCTATTTTTTCCAAAGTTCGCTGTACCAAAATCTTATTGTTCTCGTTGTCTTTGATAGCCTTCTGGGATTTTATTGCCGCCTGTATTGAACGAGCAATCATATACTCAAAAAGTTCACCGATATTCAAGCTACCACCTTTTTGTTCATCACATTCCAATAAAAATGTCAAATATCTAGGGATAGTTATAAGCTCTCTTAATTTGGGACTCTTATTTATATTCTCTATTGTTGTCTGACAGCAATGACCATTAACAGCATTCATTACCTCACTCTCGTTTAACCTACATATTTCTACGAATCGTAAATTCCTGCAATCTGAAAAATACTTTGCATAAGATGCTACATAATGTTTTCTGCAAGTGAACAGTATCTTAATATCCAGATTCTCTTCTTTATATTGCTTTATCGATTGTAGTATAGCGTAGAATGAACTTCCTTCAACTTCATCCAAAGCATCTACTATACAATATTTCTTCTCGGCAGAGACATCCGTGGGGTTAAATTTTGACGCACTACAAGAGTATATGTTTGCAGAAATCCGTTTCTTTATTTCATCAACAAGTCTGCTTTTACCAATACCAGGTTCACCTACAATACAAACGAAGTATTCTTCAAGTAACTTGTCTATTGATAAATTCTCCGACACATCAAAAAAAGTGCGCTGCCTATTATTCTCTAACAGATCATCAATATTTTGATATTTTACAATCTGCGGCGTAATATAGTTCAATATCTTTGGAGCTTTCATAATATACAATCTTTCGTTATTTTACAAAGATAATCCTTTTAGTTGACTTAGCATTACACTTTGATGATCAAAATTGATGTAATACACAACTTTTATGGCAAATAGTGTTACTTATATAATTGTTGATTGAATTATATTTGGTACTTTTGCAAGTAAAGATGAATAATATAATCCAATATGGAAGAAACAAAAAATATAAATCGGATTAAGGTGGTTCTTGTGGAGAAGAAACGGACCAACAAATGGCTGGCAGAACAATTAGGGAAAGACCCTGCCACGGTGTCAAAATGGTGTACCAATACTTCACAACCGGGACTGGAAACATTATTGCAGATTGCCAATGTACTTGAAGTTGATGTCAAGGAGTTGCTGAACTCCTCTTTGGACGAAAGTATTCAAATTGTCAGACTTGTCAAATAACAATACCAACCTTTAATCTCACAGATAATGAACAAGAAAGAATTATATAATAAGATATTAAAGCTTGACGGTCTGACCAACGAAGAAAAGTCGGAACTGTTGGGCTTACTGCGTAAGCAAAAGAAATATGGATTGGTATGGGAAGATAAGCCAGAGGATGTGGAAGAACGTCTGCGCAAGGAATTGCCCGTATTGGTTGAAGACACTTCAAAAGCCATTATCAGTACAGAAGCCGATGCGCCCAACCATATTCTCATAGAGGGTGACAACCTTGAAGCTCTTACCACCCTCGCTTATACGCATGAAGGGAAAATTGATGTGATTTATATTGATCCGCCTTACAATACAGGAAACAAGGATTTTGTTTACAATGATAAATTTGTAGATAAAGAAGATTCATATCGGCACTCCAAGTGGTTGTCGTTTATGAGCAAGCGATTGCGTATTGCCAAACAATTGCTTTCTGATAAAGGAGTGATATTCCTTTCGATTGATGATAACGAGCAGGCACAACTTAAATTGTTATGTGACGAGGTCTTTGGAGTTGATAAATTTATAGCAAGCCTTATTTGGCAAAAAAAGACAGGAGCAGCTGATGCAAATGGTATAGCAACAATTACTGAGTACATACTTGTTTATTGTTTGAATCCTGAAAATGCAAAAAGGATATTCTCGTATAATAGGAATGCATTTGACATTAAAAGGTATAGATATACTGATGAGTTCCAAGAGGTACGTGGTCCTTTTTACTATGATTCATTAGATAGAGGTAGTATTCAATATAGTGATGGGTTAAATTATGGAATTGAAGCACCTGATGGTTCAATGATTTTTCCAAATGGTCGAAATACCTTTGTCAATGATGGTTGGACATGGAAGTGGAGTAAAGACAAAGTAGAATGGGGTATCAGAAATAAATTCATTGAAATTACACCGACAAATAAAAAGAAAAATGGTTGGGCCGTTAAATACAAAGTATATCTAAACGTCGATAATGAAGGTAATATTATAGAGAAGGCAGTGCCATACAAGAATCTCATTAGTGGCATTTTGAATGCTGATGCTGCTAACGATATTAAAAACGTCTTTAATTTTAAAGCTTTTAGTTATGCCAAACCTATAGAACTAATTAAACTTTTTATCAATTTAATAGCCAAAAACGAAATAACTATCCTTGACTTCTTTGCTGGTAGTGGTACCACCCTTCACGCCACTATGCAGCTTAATGCCGAAGATGGCGGTCATCGCAAGTGCATCCTTGTAACTAATAACGAAAATAACATCTGCGAAGAAGTAACCTACGAGCGCAATAAACGAGTAATCAACGGTTACACCACCCCGAAAGGAGAAGAGGTCCCAGGACTAACAGGCAACACATTGCGCTACTACCGTACAAGTTTTGTCGGCAGAAATCGAAGTATGAAAAATATGCGTCAGCTGATGAACCTCTCCACCGATATGCTCTGCCTCAAAGAAGATCTTTATATGGAGCAACCGAAATTTGACGAACAACAGACCTACAAAAATGTATTCCGCTACTTCGACAATGGCAAAAAGCGCATGATGATTATCTATAAAGAAGAGGCTGTACCACTCTTGGTAGATTTGATTCAAAAAGCAGACTATGAAGGCAAGATGCGTGTGTATGTATTCTCGCCAAGCGAAGACCCATGGGAAGGCGAATTTGAAGAGATACAGGACAAGGTGCAACTTTGTGCCCTACCCCAAGCCATATACAACGCCTACCGTCGCATACTTCCTAAGAAAAAGGAAGAACTCATTGCCTCTGATGATACAAAAACAACCCATCAAGAGGATATGCCCAACGGAATGTTGAATTTTGACGAAGAGGAGGAATTGCAATGAATGAGCAAGGGAAGAACAAGAAGAAGAAAAAAGAACAGGTAACGGTACGCAGTAGCGCAGCCGAATACTTGAACTATGTGGCATGTGTGGGTAATGACGAGCAGCAGATTGAGATTCGCTATGAAGATGAAAACATCTGGCTCACACAGAAACTGATGGCTATGCTATACGGTGTGGAAGTACACACCATCAACTATCATATCAAGAAAATATTCTCTGACAGCGAACTACAGGAAACGGCAGTTATTCGAAAATTTCGAATAACTGCCCCTGATGGCAAACAATACACCACGAACCATTATTCATTGGAAATGATTATTGCCGTCGGCTTCAAGGTAAATTCCGAGAAAGCCGTACAGTTCAGAAAATGGGTAAATGGCATTGCTAAGGAATACACCATCAAAGGCTGGGTGATGGACTCGGAAAGACTGAAACGCGGAACCTTTCTGACAGACAAGTATTTCGATGAACAATTAGAACGCATCCGCGAGATACGCATGAGCGAGCGTTTGTTCTATCAGAAAATAACAGATCTTTATGCCACTGCCATTGACTACGATAAGACAGCATTAGCCACCCGTCGATTCTATGCAACGGTACAGAATAAAATGCATTTTGCCGTCCATGGTCATACAGCAGCCGAACTCATTGTGGAACGGGCAGATGCAGGTAAAGAACACATGGGACTGACTACATGGGCAGATGCTCCCGATGGCAAAATCAAGAAAAGCGATGTGGTGATAGCAAAGAACTATCTTTCAGATACCGAAATGGGACAATTGGAACGCATGGTTACGGCTTATCTTGATTTTGCAGAAACAATGACCATGCGCCATATTCCATTGACTATGGCAGACTGGGAACAACGCCTGAACAACTTTATCAATCTTTTTGAATACGGTCTGTTGAAAGATGCAGGACGTGTAAGTGCCGAAATAGCACGATTACATGCAGAGACGGAATTCGAGAAATACAGAATCATACAAGACAAACTGTTTTTGTCTGACTACGACCGCTTTCTATTGGAAATGAAAGAGATTGAGAACAAAAACCATGGAAACAAAAAAGAGGAGAAGCAATGAATAATTTAGCATATCAACAAAGAGCGGTAACCGAATTGATTGACAAGACTATCCGTCTGCTGAATGCGGGCGGACAGCGCAATAAATTGGTGTTTGAAGCCACGACAGGTGCCGGAAAAACAGTAATGGCGTGTCAGATGCTTGCAGGTTTGATGGACGAACTTCACGACCGTGGTGACAGCCGTTATCAGGAAGTGGCATTCATCTGGTTTGCCCCACGCAAGTTACACATACAGAGTTACGAAAAGTTGAAAGACACCTTTGAAGAAACTCGCACACTTCGCCCCGTAATGTTTGATGAACTCGACCAGAACGAAGGTATCCGTCCCGGTGAAATACTTTTTGTAAACTGGGAAAGCGTCAATAAAGAAAGTAACGTAATGGTGCGCAAGGGTGATTGCTCGTTGTCACTTTATGAAATTACAGGCAAGACGAAAGAAGAATTCGGTTTGCCTATCATAGCCATCATCGACGAAGAACATATGTTCTGGTCAAAGACTGCAGATAAGTCGGCTGCCGTACTTGACAAAATCAATCCTGTGGTAGAAATTCGAATATCCGCCACCCCGAAAACCGCTAATCCCAAAGAAAAGGTTACGGTTTATCGTCAGGATGTGATAGCTGCGGAAATGATTAAGAAAGAGGTGGTACTCAATCCGGAGATAGAATTGAACTTCAGTGATGAATTGGAACTCAATGCCAACCTAATTAAGGCAGCATTGGATAAACGTAATCAGATAGCCAAAGCATATAAAGCAGTAGGTTCAAACGTCAATCCCTTGCTGTTAATCCAGTTGCCCAATGACACAAAAGAGACTATGACAACTGAAGACACAGCCATAGCTGAACAGGTGAAACAATATCTCGATGTAATGTGTGGTATCACCACAGACAATCACCGTCTGGCAATATGGCTTGCAGGCACAAAAGAAAACCTAACCGACTTGGAGAAGCAGGATAATATGACCGAGGTATTGCTTTTCAAAGAAGCTATAGCCTTAGGTTGGGACTGTCCACGTGCAGCAGTATTACTCATATTCCGCAAACTGCAAAGTGACCAGTTTACCATTCAGACCGTAGGACGCATTATGCGTATGCCGGAACAGAAGCACTATCAAAAGGAGATACTCAACTTCGGTTATGTATTTACAGACATTGCAAAAGACAAAATACAGATTATCACTGCCGATGCAGATTATATTCTGAATAATACCATTACAGCGTACCGTCGGGAGAATCTGAAAAACGTGTGCTTGCCTGCCAGCTATTCAGAACACCCCAATGTAGAACGAAACTATCTGGGTCCTGATTTCCGTAAAACTCTTTTTGAAGAAGCCCGACTATTTTGGAACTTCATAGAAGGCAATTTGCTGTTCTCGTTGGAGGAGTTAGCCAAGTTGGATAATATGGACGACGAAAGCGGTTCACTACCTGATAGCGATGACCTTCAAATCAACGAAAACAGAAAAAAGGTTGCCAATTCCATACGCCTCGATGTAAAGAACATCAATATTGAGATACCGCAAGACGTGCATTTTCAAAACGAAGAACAGGTTTTGGAAGTCGGAACCATCAAGTACGCAAGAAAGGCAACTGAAATAGACCGTGTTTTTATGGCATACATTGCCACTAAAGGGCATCAGTTTGAGAGCAAAGGTCGTGCTGATAAGATTGCAAGTTATCTGCTTGAAATACTTGCTGATTTCTTTGGTATCTTCGACACGGATGCAAAAAAAGTGGTGCTTTACCACTTGAATCGTCCTAAGTTTGACCGTATCATTGACTCTGCATTGAACAAATACGCTCGGCTTCGCGAAAAAGCAAAAAGGATCTCGGCGGCCAAGAGAGTATTCAAAAAATACGATTGGGAAGTACCAGAAGAACGGACTTACGATGGTGAGACAAACCATGTGATTGAAACCCAAAATCATGCGCTTTTACCTTTTATACAGCTCAACCAAGCGTCCAATCCGGAAAAGAACTTTGTTGCTTATCTGGAGCAGAACAATCAATATATCGACTGGTGGTATAAGAATGGAGACAAAGGCAAACAACATTATGCCATTGAGTATAGCTCAGAGAGCAATAATAGCAAATCATTGTTTTATGTAGATTTTGTCATCCGCATGAAAAACGGTCACATCTACCTATTCGATACCAAAAGTGCAGGTAGCGATTCCCTTGCCCACGACAAGCATAACGCATTGCTGGAATATATTAAAGAAAACTCAACGGATAAAATGCCATTGTACGGTGGTGTTATTTTACAACAAGGCGAGAATTGGTTGTTCTCTCCACTACCAATAGAAAACACGACTGACACACTGAATTGGAATTGTTTTTATCCACAAAACGCATAAATATTATGGCAAAAGGAATAGACCCCAAATTTGTACATTACGGCATCCGCAAGGATGACCTTGCAATGATAGAAGCTATTTGTACAGCAGAAAACATAGACTTTGACTGGTTAAGTGAGGATATTTTAAAAGCTTACCATGCCAAGAAGGTAGATGTAATCGAAATGAGTGATAGCGATACGGAAGAGATTATCCGCAACGCCATACAGAAAATACGTCAATAAATGAATTTATGCCATGCTCATACAAAGAATAAAAATTAGCAATTTTAAGACCTACCTGTCGCTCGACCTCGATCTGACGGTAGATGATGACCGCCCGATTATACTAATCGGTGGCTCAAATGGTGGCGGTAAAACTACTTTGTTTGAAGCCATAAGCGGTGCCTTATACGGATTGAAAATAGAGAGTAAAGAACACTTTATGGAATTGCTCAATCAAGGGGCTGTCAATAAAGTAAAACCTGAAATCAGCCTGCAAATCACCTTTGTGGGCAAAGTGCTTGGACAGCAACAGAAGTATATTCTGAAAAGAAACTATGTACTCAATCCGCAAGGTCGTCCGCTCGAAAGCGTATCGCTGAATATGAACGGCAATATGTATGTGTATGGCACAATGACCGCACCCAAAGAAAGGGTGCGTGCCGAACAGGAAATCAGCAAGATAATCAAAGCCAACCTACCGCAGGAGTTGAGCCAGTATTTTCTGTTTGATGCCATGCAGTCCAGCGAGTTGCTGAAAAAGAATGTCTTTCAGCAAACCATACGCGACAACTTTGAGAATGTACTTGGCTTCAAAAAGTATCTGCAACTAAAACGTGCAGCAGAAAAATTGCAACAGGAGTGGGCGGAACAACGATTGGAAGCTGAAAAAGAAGCCAAAGAATACAACTCGTTATGCAATCAGAAAGAGCAGTTGGTAATTGATTTGAACACTTGTCTTGCAGAGCAAGACAGATTGTATAAATATATGTCGTCGGTAGAAGATGAATACCAACGAGCTAAAGACGGTGCGCAACAAGCTGCCAATCTAAGCAAACGTATACAAGATGTTGACGGCAAGATACGAGCCATAACTGAAGAAGCCGCAAACTATGCAGAAAACTTGAAAGCGTTTGTCGATAATATAGAAGTCAATGTTTTTCTTCCGAAATTGGCTTCCAACCTTTCACAGGAAATAAATAATATCCTGCGAATAAAAGAACAACTCCAAAAGCAAAGTACTGGTGCCTATCCTATTGAAACGCTTCGTGATGTAACAGCAAAAATCATCGACTACCTAAAAGAACTTTCACTTTGCAGTCAGGCAGTAGATGAAGAAAATGTGGTTTCTCACATTGTAGCAATGCAGAATGCTACTAATGCTAAAGATCCATACGATTATTTAAATGACGCAGAAGTGAATGCCCTCCAAGAACTGCCGAAAAAAGGGAACGGCAACCAATTTGTTTCCATTGACCGCAAAAGGCAAGATATGGAAATACAGCTTGCCAATCTCAACAACCTCAAAACAGAGAAACGTACCCTTGAACAGACACAAGCTGGCGGTAACAATCTGTTGATCTCAAATTATGAAGATGCTAAACGTACCGTTGAAAAGCTGAAAACACAAGAAGATAATCTCAAAAATGATATTCAGCGTTTAGAAAAACGGATTCATCAGTACGATGTGCAAATTCAACAAGAGCCTGATGTAAAATTTGATACATTAGTCAAACTGCGCCCGTTCTTTGATAAAGTAGCAGACAATCTTCTGAGAAAGAAAAAAGTCCAGATAGAAACAGAGATGCAGTCGCAACTCAACCGCTTATTGGTTTCATATAAAGGACATGTTGGTCGCGTGGAATTATCGGACAGCATGGAACACTTTAATATCAAGCTCTATCATAGTGCCGGGAATGAAATATCACTGAACCAACTGAATGCTGCTTCCAAACAAATTTTCATACAAGTATTATTGAAAGTACTACGCAATCTTGGCGACTATAATCCGCCTGTCATGATTGATACCGTAATGGGAGTGCTCGACAATGAAAGCCGCGATGCATTGATGGAAGAGTATTTCCCACAGTTGGCAGAACAGACCATTCTACTCTGCACCACATCGGAAATACGCACAGATAGCGACTATATAAAACTGGAACCATTCATCTCAAAGACCTATACTTTACATCGTAATGTAGAGGAACAGAATACGACAATAGATGAAGGCTATTTTGGAATACCCCTTAATCAGTAGATAGTTATGAGCATAATAAATTTTTCAAACACCCGTCAAATGGAGGGGATTCTTGACGAAATAAGTCAAGTAAAGGAACTTATAGAGAGTAAGATAAATTTGTCGCGCACTGCTGACAGAGAAAAACGTGCAAGTCTGACCACAAACAAAGTAATGCGTATTTGTTTTATCGTTGGTTTGAGTCAGACCACCGAACGCAAGGAGGAAGACTACAAGGATATACAGCTTTCTACTACATCGGCACGTATCGTTCCGAGTTTCTTCACGATGCATGATTTATCTACCTTATATTCTGCATTACTGAAATTGCGTTATGCCAATCTGAATATAGATTGGTCACAAAATGCCGTGTTATCTCGCATCATTGCAGCCGAAATGCTGCGTGGTAGAGATTATCTTTTGACCGAAAACAATCTGGATTCCATACTATATGCTGTAAACAACAAAGTTGCAATGGCTAAAGATATTCCTGCTCTGAACTTGATAATAGGCAACTATGGCGATGTGGAAATGGAAGCCACTCTCGATATCAACAGCCGTGATATAACCAATTCACAAATCATTATTGCCGGTGCCACAGGTTCAGGAAAAACAAATCTGCTCGCTGTGTTGATGCAACAGTTCAGAATATTGTCGTCAGAATCGCAATACCCTGTAAACTTCCTACTTTTCGACTATAAAGGTGAGTTCAGCGACATTCAGAACAATCACTGGCTTTCGCATTTCGATGTGGATCGTAGTTGTATCTTAGACCCTATTGAGCATCCTCTACCATTCACACCATTTAAGGATTTCACAAACCGCCCAATCAACGAAATAAATCTTTATTCATCCGAAATGGCTTCGGCTTTATGCTCAATTGACCGAGTATCAGCCAGTGCAAATATGAATAACAGACTGAGTGAAGCCATTGTAGAAGCATACAAAAAAACAGAAGGCACACCCATTACATTCAACATGATGTTGGAAGAATATCAAGCTAAGATGACAGATGCCGGAAAGGACGACAGCATTTCGTCTGTATTAAAACAGTTGGTGCGTGCTAACATCTTCGAGGAAGAAGACAAAGCCGACCTTATCAGCGACTGTTACATTATAAAAATGGACGGCTATCCTAAGGATGGTCCTATAGCAAAGGCAATTGTCTATTTCATTATCTCAAAACTGAACAATATCTACGAACAACTTGAAAAACAAGCCGTTAATGAGGATGTTGTACAGATTCGTCATTTCTCCATCATTGACGAAGCACACTATATGTTGGATTTTGACAACCGTCCTTTGCGAAACCTGATTGCCGTAGGTAGAAATAAGGGATTGAGCATTATACTCGCCACTCAAAATATGAGTAGTTTTAAGAGCAAAGGCTTTGACTTTTATGCCAATGCCCAATATCCGCTCATTATGAAGCAACAGACCATTGACGACAAGGTTATCAAAGACCTATATGGTGTAAGTGGACAAGAACTGCAAGAGGTGCGCACCGCCATAGCCGGACTCCAGAAAGGCGAACTGATAATCAAAGACCAAATGGCATTTGCACTGGGAATGGGCAAGAAGTATAAGAAAATTAATATAACACATTTGATATAAATGACTTAATTACATTAAAATACTAATTGTAACAAATGCGATAGTATAACTACTATGATAGATCATTAATAGTCATGAAATCAATACGAATATTTTTGCTAAAAGGAAAAGAAAGCATGATTGACCATGTAAAGAGTATCCAAACTTTGGGATGTGCTTACTGGAAAAAGGCTCGTAACAAAAATCTACAAGTTGGAGATATATGTTATCTTTACCTCATAGGTAAAGGTCATTATCAAATACGCTTTCGTCTTGAAGTGGTTGATATTAGTTGTGTTCGTGAAGACAGTTCTTGTTGGATTACTCCATTCAAGGCAGATAACAATTGTTATAAACTCATTTCAACAGCAGCAATGTATATGGGAGATGAATTATCATTAGACACCCTTGAAGAAACAGGTATCAATCGTCACTCACAATTCAAAGAACTTAATGAATATCAGGAAGATTATTTAAGAAAATATTCTGAATGATTTCATGCGAATAGCATTTAACAAAACATTATATAAACGTATTTGAAGAATACCTAAATAGCGAAGATTTGGAAAAGCGTGAACGAGCCAAATTGTGGAGAGCATCTATAGGATTACAAACCGTTGACAATCTGCGCGTGTCTAACTTCCTTATCGAAACTGCCCGTAGCATATCGAAGGAGAAATTTCAATGAACGAAGTAAGCCGATTGATTGACGAATACTATAAAAAGGAGTAACATCAACTATCGAATTGCACTGTTAAAAAAACAATGGAATTAGTCTATAAAAAAGATGAATCATAACGGCATATTCTCACTATCTTTTCCCGAAGCCAAGACAATTATTGTTTCCGGTGATATTCACGGAGACTTTAATCAGTTAGTGTTCAAACTCTGTATCCAATATCAGCTTACGGACACTTTGCTAATTGTAGCCGGGGATTGTGGCTTTGGCTTCGAAAAGAAAGAGTATTATGAACAGATGGTTAGACGAAATGCCAAGCGAATGAACCAAGCCAACAATTGGATTGTGTTTGTGCGAGGTAATCATGATAATCCTGCTTATTTCGATGGCACAATGTTCAATTTCAAACACTTCATCGCTGTTCCCGATTATGCCATTCTACAAGCTTGCGATCATACCATCCTTTGTGTAGGTGGAGCTATTTCGATTGACCGCATCTATCGCATAAATGAATGGAATAAACGCAAATACCGTGTTCATTCAAATGAGTCGCAAGAAAATGATATTTCTCGCAATTCATATTGGCAGAACGAAGCTCCTGTTTACGATCCTGATAAGCTGAATACCATCCGTGCAAACTTCTTGATTGATACAGTTGTCACACATACCGCACCTTCATATTGCGAACTATTCTCAAAAAGCAATCTTAACCAATGGGCAGAGAACGATCTTTCATTGATTGAGGATATACAAATTGAACGAAAAACGATGGATATGCTTCTGCACCATCTCAAAACTAACAATCATCCGATAAACCATTGGTACTATGGTCATTTTCATCAAAGTTGGCATTCTGCCATTAATGGAATACTATATCAGATGCTTGATATTATGGAGTTCTGTCAAATATATTGATTTATACCATTTCGGGTATAATATTGATACAATAGACAGAATTATACCCGATAGGATATAATAATTGTCGTCTGAATAGAAGCGTTCCGGTTAGGGTATATAACCTTTTCCATAGAGAACAAACGGAGGCAGCTACACTTTTCCAAGCGAATAAATCAAACCTGTTACACTTTTTCAAGCGAATCGAATGCATATCCTACAAAAGATTGCTGGTCTTATGACTTATTTTCTACCATCCAACACCTTTGGGGAATAAAAACCATCCCGCAAACCACCGAAATCCCAAGAAAACTACTACCTTTGCACTCAACAAGCGTTCTGTACATTCCTGCGGAAATGCCCTATCATTCAATACATTGTATCTGATAGCGGACATTCCACAAAAGGGCTGAAAAGAGGCGGTACAACACGTATATGCAAAGCGGTGAAATCCAACGGTTTGCATTTGTCCCTACATTCTGTGTATTTGTCAAAACAGAGGTTGTACCGATTAAAATGAATGGTCACTGATAATCAGTGATGTAAATATGCTGCATCGATCTGTGGATATGCTAATCACCTCAAATCCCTTAGAAGCATATTTTTCATAGGCAGCTTTCACATTGGGCATTTCATGCCGGCAAGGTCCGCACCATGAAGCCCAAAAGTCAATCAAGACATATTTTCCCTTACCCACATAATCAGACAAGAGTTTCATGTTACCTGCATTGTCTTTCACTTTAGCATCCGGGAAACGTTCGCCAATCTTTATCTTGGCATCCATCTCCTGCCGTTTCTTTCGTTCTTCACGCTGTTCCGGAGTCATTTTATTTTCAAGTTCCGCCTTCCTTCGCAGCTCTGCTTGGTTCTTCTTTTCCACAATATTTCTCACCAAATTATTTTGTGAAAACAGAGGCGAAGCTTCTTTCATCAGAATCTTCATATCATCAAAAGGCATCATCATACCTCCAACGGAGAAAAGATATACACCCACTATACTATTCTTATAATCCTTTATACAATGTGATACTGAATCCATTTGTGCAAGAAATTTCTTCTCTATTTTATCATATCTTGCTCTAAATGCAGTATCATTCACCATCTTATCAGCAAATTCTTCAGATTTCATTCCAGTCATTAACTTATAAATACTATCTGATGTTTTCAACATATTATCCATTATTAGCTGCATACGATTCAAAGCTATATCCAATGAATCATTTAAAGGCGTTCCCCCTCTCTTATTCGCAGCAATATTTACTGATATTTCTCCTTTTTCGAAAATCAACGGATAGGTTTCTCCATCCATATCCTTGATGATTGCAATATCCGGCATCCGATGTACACCAGAAAAAGAGAACTTACCTTTTTCCACTGTTGTACTGTCCAAAACGACTTCTTTGGCTTTCTCTCCATCTCCCATCAGGCATAAATACAACAATTGATTATTCAATTCCTCATTAGCAATACCTCGGATAGAGAATTTCTCTTGGGCAGAAGAAAATATAGCAATAGCACAAAACGTGCATAAAATCATAATTCGATTTCTCATATAGAATAAATTTATATCAAAAACAGTAAACACTCATGTTCAATGCCTGCTATTATCATTTCAAATTCTGATAATCATTTAAACTAATAATAGATCTTCTTATTTTTCTTATCGGAAATAGTCTGATAATCTTTCACCTTTACATTAAAATATGATTTAGACTTTCCATCATCATTA
>ERZ857785.2213-NODE-2213-length-17801-cov-29.500338_pt1 | contig 17801 bp, 18 predicted proteins | sample MGYA00519763_ERZ857785 | MGnify/ENA primary metagenome ERZ857785 (study PRJEB31778, sample SAMEA3449365) | human gut metagenome | biome: human gut; feature: human-associated habitat; material: faeces | place: United Kingdom | collected 2010/2012 ...
AGATCAAGGGCGTGTATGTCCCCTTCTGGATGTACGACGGCGAGGCCAGCGGAAGCGTGGAGTTCCATGCCACCACGGTACATAAGTACACCTCGGGAGATTATGAGGTCACGGAGATAAGTCACTACGATGTACGCCGCGCCGGTTCTATCAGCTTTGAAAAAATCCCGGTGGATGCGTCGAGCAAAATGCCGGATGATTACATGGACTCCATCGAACCGTTCAACTATGCGGACTTAAAGCCGTTTTCCACAGCGTATCTGCCCGGATTTCTGGCGGATAAATACGATGTCAGCGTTGAAGACAGCCGGGAGCGGGCGGACAAGCGCTGCGCAGGCTCGCTGGTATCTGCGCTGGAACGCACGGTTTCTGGCTACACCTCATGCAATGAAACAAGCCGGGATATCCACTTGAAGCGCGGCAAGGTGCATTACGCACTGCTTCCCGTCTGGATCCTGAACACAAGGTGGGAGGGAAAAGATTTCCTCTTTGCCATGAACGGTCAGACAGGCAAGCTGGTAGGCAAGCTTCCCGTCAGCACGAAACGGGTCGTCGGCCTGTTTGCGGCGATCGCGGCACTTCTTATCGCAATCAGCGTGACTGCGCTGCTGCTTTTGGTACGCTAGGGAGGGCTGAGATATGAAAAAAAGAATATGCAGCCTCCTGTTGGTGCTTCTGTTCTGCCTTGTGCTCTGCGTGTGTGTAGCCGCGGCTGAGCAGACAGGCGCACAGCTTTCTTATGTGACGGACTCTGCCGGACTTCTCAGCGAAAACGAAAATATGATGCTGGAAAAGATGGCGGAAAGCGTCTCCCAAAAATACGGCGTCGGCGTCTGCATCGTAACCGTGGAGGACTATCGGGACTTCCATTCTGAAGGCGTCTATAAGGCGACCTACACCATTTACCATGAATGCACCATGGGCGAAGGACCGAACCGCGACGGGATCATGCTCCTGCTCAGCATGGATGATCGGGACTGGGCAATGTTCTGCTACGGCTCACGCTGCGAGTATGCGTTCAACAGCTATGGTCAGCAGAAGCTGGAAAAGGTCTTCCTCGACAATTTCGGCGAGAACGACTGGTACGGCGGCTTTGAGGATTACGTCAAAGAATGCAGCGTCTATCTGGAAAAGGCTTCCGTAGGAAAGCCCGTCCGGGCGAGCTTGTTCTATCCGCTCCTTATCGTGATCGGTCTTTCCCTGCTGGCAGCAGCCGTGGTCGTCGCTGTAATATGGCAGAAAATGGAAACTGTATCGAAAAAAGCAACCGCGAACGAATACGTCTCCGCAGGACTCCGGCTTACGGAGCAAACAGATCATTTTACCCATAAGACGACCTCCAGCCGGAAGATCGAGCGCAGCTCTTCCAGCAGCGGAAGCAGTTACAGCGAATCCGGCGGCGGCGGTTCCGGCCGAAGCGGAAAATTCTGATCTGAAAGGAGCGGCTATGAAAACAGCACACAAACAAGTACTCGCGCTGGTACTGGCGCTGATTCTGTTGTTGTCCCTCTGTGCCTGTGCACAGAAGACGCAAACGGAGTCGGACGAGCCAAAAATGAGTACAAATAAGGTTGACCTTCTCACAAAGGCCGATAAAAAAACGCCGGAGAGACAGCCGGAGGAAGCTCCATTGCAAAATGATATGCGTGATCGCACGTCACGCGACGAGGCGTCAGACACACAGCCGGTACAATACGGGTTTTCACAGGAGGCAGAAACCTCGCTTGGATGGCTGCGGGATAGGATCGACTTTCCAATGACCATGTTTGGCGCGGCGTATCTCGGTTATGTCGGCGGGCTGTTTGACGAGGGCTTTGAGGCGGGATTCCCCGCATGGCTGTGGGAAACCAATGAGGCCATGCTGCTCAAATACCCCTTTATCGCGGAGATCGACGAGGAGCATATCATCGGCGGCGCGGGACATCTGTACTGCATCGTGCCGGTTGATGAGAACGCGACGCTTGCGATCAACCGTGTGCAGTGGAACGAAAAAACACAGACCGACGAGGTCACGGAGGTGCTCTACCGGTCGGAAAGCGGTGAGCCGGTGCTGCTCTTTGCAAATCTCGACGGCGTTGCCTATGAGGCCGACACCCAGGTCTTCATCACCGACAACAGCGGCAACACCTGCCAATGGTATCCTTCGCTTGATGCGATGAGCTATCTTGCGCCGTGTATATCGGAAGCTGGAGACTATCTTTCGTTTGACTTTACAGAATATGCCTGGTACAACGCCCCGGCCGAGTTTTCCGCGTGGCTTGCCGACGGCTGGAGCGGCATGACAGCGCTCGGTCTTGCCGGATCGCAGCGTGACGGCATGGGCTGGATCACAGAAACCATGGTGGGGGAAACCAGCCGCTATGCCTATTTCTCGCTGCGCTTCTATCTTGAGGATGAGACGGGCGGTACGGTCGATCTGGAGTGGGTATATGAAGACAGTGACAACATTGAGGAGATGTGGAGCGGTTTCTGGACGATTCAGACCATTCCGGACGGACCGAGCTATGTGACGCTCAGCTTGTCGCTTGTGGGCGGCAATAACTACGGCGTCACGGACGGCCCGATGTATCTGTGCGAGACGTATCCCCTCCTGATCAGCCCGAGCGGCACGGAGCTGCTGGTCGGCGCGGGTGAGAACGGCATTTGTCTGCCGTTCATGTCGCAAAGCACAACGGCATGTGTGCTGACACAGGCCGTAGGATAGAAGGCGTGCAGGGAGCCAACTGCTTTGAGGTTTGCATTTACAAATTCTGTTTGGTAGCAATCTACCGTTCAGGTCTGTGTCCGTGACAATAATCTGTTCGGTTCACAGTATCAATGCAAGCTGCCGTTCAAGACACAGCCCCCTTCAGAAATTTCCGCTGCAGCATTTCGGAGTTTTAAGAAGCTGTAGATATCACCGTCCTCATCCCGCAGAGCGCGGTTCAGGGGCAGATCTTCCAGCTTGCCTTCCTCGTTGCAGACTAGTCGAATATACGCTCAGCAGGTCTATGTCTCCGACAATGGTCGCAGATTACACATTGCATCTGCCTGATAAAGCCATCCTGCAAAATAAGCTGCGTGAATTGACAGAGCTTGCGTTAGAAAGCGGCGAAGGTGATAAAGAATGAACGCTGTCATCTATGCCTGCTATTCCTCTGAGGGTCATGCAGATTCGGACATTCTGAATTTTTGTTTCAAGCTCTTATGACTTGACTATCGACAAAATTCAAGTTACAATCCATGTCCACTCCGGCAGAACTGCTCCCCTATCCCCTGACCCAGATTGTGACCCAAGTGTGCGCGAAAGCGTGTGGACGCAATGGATAAAACCTTGCAAAATCCCGCACTTTTCGCTGGCGGAACAGACGTATTGTACTCAAAATCACCAGAAATCACAAACCGATAGCAGCTGGCAGTCATGAGGTCAGCGGTTCGATCCCGCTTATCTCCACCAACGAAAAGGGCGTTCCGAAAGGCTGCTCCCGATAAGAAAACATCGTGAGGAAAGAGAGAACGGTATAGCTTCGGCTGTACCGTTTTCTCATTTTTCCGTTGATGCCGTGACTTTTGACATTTCCAAGGCTCCGATGCCCTTGTAGTAAATGTCGATCTCCTGCGTCCGATTCTTGCCCTTCGGGTCGCTGGCCGCATGGACGATGATTTTCTCCACAAACTCATGGAGGATGCAGGGCGTGAGCTCCGGGATATCCGTGTACCTCTCCACAACGGAGAGAAAACGATCAATATCCGCCGATTTGCTTTCCTCCAGCTCCACTTCTTTCCGAAGGGAACTCGCCAGCACCTTGAGCTCCTGTTCTTCCTTCTCATAGTCCGCAGAGAGCTTCTGAAAGCGTTCATCGGAGAGCTTGCCCGAAATGTTGTCCTCATAGAGCCGCTTGAAGATAGCATCCAGCTCTGTGATCCGCTTCTCGGAATCGACAAGCTGCCGTTTCCGCTTTGCAAGATCCCGGTCACGCTGCCGCAGGTCACTGTCCATGACCAGCCTCACAAACTCGTCTTTACTGCGGGAGGCGAAGGAAACGATCTCCCGCAGGTTTTCCAGAATCAATTCCTCCAAGATCACCGTGCGGATGGAATGGGTCTGACCGCAGAAGTCACGGCTCTTTCGGTAGCCGGCGCATAGGTAGTATTCCTGCTCGCGCCGGAAGTTGGTGGCTCTGCATTGATACATGACAGATCCGCAGTCCGCGCAGAACATCATGCCGGAGAACATCCCCATTTCTCCCATTTTTGTAGGACGACGGCGCGTCTGCCTTGCTGCTCTCGCAGCGTCCGCGATTGCCTCCGTCCAGATCGGGTCATGGGTGTTCTCAAAGATCAGCCACTCACTTTCCGGATTATGGATGACCTTTTTGCTCTTGTAGGACTTCTTCCTCGTCTTGAAATTGACCGTGTGCCCCAGGTACTCCCGCCAGCGGTCCATGATATCCGCTACGGTGGAGGCATCCCATGCGTAAGGCAAGCCCCGCTTGATATTGCTTGCTTTCCGGCCCCTGCTGGCATAATAGGCGGCCGGGGTCAAGATCCTTCGCTCTGTCAGCTTCCTTGCAATCTGGGACGGTCCGAAACCGTCCATCACATATAGGCCGATCTCATAGACCACCGCTGCGGCTTCCTCGTCCCTGACCCACAGCTTTTTGTTGTCAGGAGACTTCATGTAGCCATAGGGCGGCAGGGTCGTCAGATGCTCGCCGGCGTTGCCCTTGACCTTCATCACGGCACGGATCTTCTTGCTGGTGTCCTTCGCATACCACTCATTGATGATGTTCCGAAAAGGAGTGAACTCATTATCACCCTGGGTGCTGTCCACACCATCGTTGACAGCAATAAAGTGAATGTCATGCTCCAGGGAACATGATCTCGGTATACATGCCCACTTGCAGATAATCACGGCCCAGGCGTGACATATCCTTGATAATGACCCGCTTGACAAGGCCGGCTTCGATATCCGCAATCATTTGCTGGAAACCAGGTCGGTTGAACGTCGTACCCGAAATGCCGTCATCAATATAAAAGCGATAGTTTTTGTAGCCGTGGTCAAGTGCGTAGCGTTGAAGGATCTTTTTCTGGTTGATGATACTGTTGCTGTCGCCCTGCAATTCATCGTCACGCGATAAACGGCAGTACAAAGCGGTAACAGCTTCTACGCTCATAGCGTTGTAAGGGAATTGAAGCGCGGCAGCGGTGTTTGACTGATGAAACATAATAACCTCCAATCTGGCAGTCAAACACGGTATGAAGTTCTATCTTCATTCTACCGCGCTTTGTTGGGTTTGTCTGCCTATGGAGGCTAAATTGCAGCGGCTTTTTTTCGGACATCATCCTTGATAAGCCGCTCTATCTTAGAAACTACACCGTCTTTTGTCTGTTCCAGGAAGAACGAATTGACGGTGAAAGTCGTATTTCCGATTTTCTTTTCGCTCCGCACTGGCGGGGCATATTTGTTTTCAAAGATTCTATCTTCTTGCATAGGTTAACCCCTTTCATTATTTGCAAGTTGATAAGCAATAAAAGAGGCAAAACGGACGGCTGCTGGCACAGCTCCACGGGAGTCTAACCCCGGCCCATGCTGATGGGTGCGGCGCACAATGCTTTGTGGGCGTTCAATGCGCGAGTATCTTTGACCCTGCCCGTGTGTCATCGCCCGCAAGCAGCCACGCTTGCTTTGCGGTCTGGTGCTGTTCGCTCGCCCGTTACAGTGGTCCCGTCCTGCGGACTTGAAACGAGGTCATGGCGCACCGACCGTATGGCTCGGCACAAACAGGAATGTATCCGTTTGTCTTATGCTGCACCGCTGGCCTCCCAACGGGCTTTCTTTGTCAAGGTGCGGGGCACCGCGCGGAAAGGGGAACACGCAACGCCCCATTCCCGGATCAGTTCAGGTCAAAATCCAGGATGGCGATAATCAGCTTCGTTTCCAGCCTGCGGCGCAATTCTTCATCCACATAGGAATAAGGGCAGCCATGGACGTCATAGCTTGTCCTGGTGGAAAGCGCTGCTATGTAGCCGGAATAGTGGCGGATCACCGTGTTTACCGCGTCCGGCTCTCCCCGGACAGCGGCGGCGATGATAGGGTAAGGAAGCAGGGCCGCCCGTGTGCTTGCAGATTTAACCATCTACATCACCTCCCATCAGCTCCTTTAGCAGCCGATAGGCTTTCTGCCTGCGGGCGTTGACCGTCCGGCGTGCCATGTTCATACGCTCGGCGATCTCGCGGTCTGCCATGTCCAGGAAGAAGTACATCAGGAGGATGTCCCTTCCATCCTGGGGCAGCGCGTTCAGCGCCTCGGCCAGCCGGTCATCCTCGATCAGGATCACATCTCCCCCGACAGGGAAGAAAGTGTATTCCCAGGGATACCGGTCATAGGACGCAAGCTGCTCCATCGAATCCTCCGGCAGCTCGCTGAAAGCGACTTCGCGCGACTGCCTGCGGCTGATCTCCCGATAACCGTTGTAGGCCTCGCACTTCAACACTTTCTTGCAGAAGCTGTCAAAGGCGTGCTGCTTGTGTTCGTAGTGGCGGTCAGGTGTCATTGTCTCACCTCCCTTCTTGCCGGGAGGCAGGTCATTACTTCCCCTTTCGCCCACTACTCGTCTGCCGGAGGCACCTTTTGGCTGGTTCCCCTGGAAAAATTTCAAAAAAATATTTTTGCTGCTCATTGTATGTGCTCCTTTCGTTTCGTTCGGGTTGACAGGACCGGATCAAAACGGAAGGGGCGGGGAGCGGCACCGGGGTAACAAAAAAGCGCCCGGACAGCACAAAGCTATTCGAGCGCAAAAAGTACGATATTCAGTTAAAAAGCAACGATTTTCGCATCCATCGTTAGACTGTACCCACTGGACAGCCTGGATTTTTTTGACGGTTGCGAAAATACAGTCAGAATTTGTCGGCGGTCAGATCGCATCATGGCAGCTCCCTCCTGTAAGCCGCCGTATCTGCCAGCGCCAGCGCGTCATCTCTTTTGAGGGCAAAAAGAACGGCGGCCTTGAAATGTCCTTCAAAACCGCCGATGGGGAATCAAACCTTAAAATAGGCGCACGAAATTATCTGCCCCAGTCAACGGTTTTTTTCTTTCCCCGGACGGGGCAGATAACTTATTATGCAGAGCGGAGCCGATGTGCGCTAATCGGTTCCTTGTACTTTCTCCTTCAGCTTTCGGAAAGATGTATCACTGATGGCGTGTTCAATCCGGCAGGCGTCTTGTTCCGCTGTTTCCTGATCGACGCCAGCAGCGATAAACTGCTCCATAAAAAACAAATGGCGTTCATAGATTTTCTCGGCAATCTCCCGACCTATGACGGTCAGATGAAGGAACCCATCATCATCCACGGTCAGAAAACCTCCATTTTTCAAAACGCCTACCGCATGGCTGATACTCGGTTTGCTAAAGCCCATGTGCCGGGCAAGGTCAATGGAGCGGACCATGCCCATTTTCTTTTGTAGAACAAGGATAGCCTCCAGATAATCCTCCCCAGACGCATGAATCTTCATCAGTTCCTCCTTTATGCTTATTGTTGAATCCTCCAGCCCTCAGCCTGTTCCCGAATCTTAATAAATTCCTGATAGGTTCCCCTTTGAGCCAGCAATTCCTTATGGGTTCCTTTCTGCACGACGGTTCCACCATCAATGACAAGAATTTGATCCGCATTTTCAATCGTCGCCAGTCTATGGGCAATCGTTATGATTGTTTTACCATGTGTCAGTGCGGAAATAGCCTCTTGAATCAAATGCTCATTCTCTGGGTCAATGCTGGCCGTGGCCTCATCCAAAATAACAATCGGCGCATCTTTCAGCATGGCTCTGGCAATCGAAATCCGCTGCTTTTCACCGCCGGAAAGAGAAGAACCGCCCTCCCCAATGACGGTATCATATCCATCTGGCAAGGCCATAATAAAGTCATGGCAGCGCGCTTCTTTTGCAGCGGCAATCATCTGTTCCTCCGAAGCGTCCGGGCTGCCGAATTTGATATTGTTACGGATTGTATCCCGGAACAGATATACATTCTGGAACACCATACTGATATTTTTTAGTAAGCTGTCACAGGTAAATTCTCGAATATCTGTTTCTCCTAAAGTGATTTTTCCGGCGTCAACATCATAAAAGCGTGCAATCAGGCTGCACAGGGTAGACTTGCCGCTCCCGGAGGGACCTACAATCGCTGTTGTGGTATTCTGCGGAATCGTGAAATTCACATCATGCAATACAGTCCGTTTATCGTAACCAAAGGATACATCCTGGAAAGTAATATCATACGAGGTCGGTGTAATATCTTTTCCGTCTTGGTCGATATATTCTGCATTTTCCAGAGCTTTCAGCTTATTCATAGCAGAATCTATAAGACCCAGCATGTGAGCCGCGTCGTTAATGTTTTCCACACTTCCAAAGATTACGAAAGAAAACAGAACGAACATCAGAAAATAAGCAAGGCTCATTTGTCCGTTAAGTGTCTGCCATGCACAGATAAACACAATCCCCATAGATGCCAGTTTTAAGGAGAACAGGTGCAAGCAGTTAAATGGCGTATAGCCTTTTTCTACTTTGATATGAATATTTTTCAAATCCGTATTTGCCTTGCGGAAACTTTCGATAGAAGCCCCTTCCTGTCCGAACGATTTAACGATGGACAGCCCGCGGATATATTCAATCGCAGAGCCAGACATATCCTCCATGGCCTGGTGCGTGATAGCAGCGGTCTTTTCACTATGCCTGCTGATACCATGTAAGGCCAATGAGGAAAAGGCAACGCCGACAACAGAAATCACTGCTGCGGCTGGACTCAGGAAAAGGAAACACAGGAGAATTGCAATAAACTTTGCATATCCGTTGATGATGATGTCAACCATCTTCATTCCCTGCAATTCAAGTGTGGATAGCTCCGTGGTAACACCTGTCAGAATATCGCCCACGCTGTTTTTGGAAAAATATCCCATAGGAACCCTTTTCAGCACATCGCCTAAATGGATTCGCTGCCCTGCGGCCACTTCATAACCAATGCTTTCCTGCAACACCGCCCGCAAATAAGAGAGTAGAAAGTTAAGCGCAATCGAGCCAACAATAATCCAAAGCGTCTGCCAGATCAGGGAGGATTCTATTGTGTTGCCTGCCCAATAAGCTGCGATTGCTTTATCAAGGGCATAAGCGGCAGCCATTGTAGGGATCGCCGTAGACAGGCTGCTGAAAAAGGAAAAAACAGAGCCAAGATAGAGGCGTCCCTTATATTTCCCCGCCCATTTAATGATCCGTTTCATAGACTTAAACATGAGCGGCCACCTCCTTCTTTTCACTCACAGACCAATTCTTCGCCCCGATGTGGGCTTTCCACATATCCGCATAAAGCGGACACCGCTTCAACAATTCTTCCTGCTTTCCGCAATCCACAATCCGGCCTTTTTTCAACACGACAATCTGATCTGCGTTCTGAATGGTGGAAAGGCGGTGGGCGATCACAAGAAGAGTTTTACCCTTTGATAACGCCATGATAGATTTCTGAATTTTATCTTCGTTCTGCGGGTCAGTAAATGCTGTCGCTTCATCCAAAATAACAATCGGGGCATTTTTTAGGATCGCCCTCGCAATCGCAATTCGCTGTTTTTCGCCGCCGGACAGCCTCTTTCCGGCATCACCGGCAGGGGTATCATATCCTTTGTCCAAACGCACAATAAATTCATCACAGCAGGCCGCTTTCGCCGCCGCATATACTTCTTCATCTGTGGCGTTTGGATTTCCAAGACGGATGTTTTCTTTCAGGGAGCAATTAAATAGGAAGTTATCCTGCGTCACAAAACTGACCAGTTCGGAAAGCTGGCGTATAGACAACTCTTTGATATTCTTCCCCCCAATGGTAATGTTGCCGCCTGTCACGTCCCAAAATCTTGCAATCAGACGGGCAATCGTCGATTTACCGCCGCCAGATGGTCCTACAAGTGCCGTAAAACTTCCCTCTGGCAATTCCAGGTTCACATCATGCAACACTTCATTTTGCTCGGAACCGTCATAGGAAAAGGTTACATGCTTCAACGCAATATCATTGTGAGGAATAGATACGATTTTCCCTGAATCCGGCAGTACAGGCAGGTTCAAAAGTTCATTTGCCGCCTCTACTGCATATTCCATAGACTTTGCTTCGTTAATGAAAGTGGTTGCTTTCATCAACGGCCCAACAATGCTGAGGGAAAGAATAATCCCCATTGCAAGCTCTGCGGGGGAAATACTTCCATTCTGTACCAGCAGAAGGCCGACAGGAAGAACCCCCAGTAGCGTTGTGGGCATAATCGCCATCATCAGGTTCATCGTTTTCCATGTGCTCTTAAACCATGCCAAGGTAAACTCTTTGAACGACTGGACAGCATTAACAAATTTTTCATAGGAGCTTGTGCTTTGATTAAAAGCCTTTACAACCTCGATGCCTTCCACATACTCAATAATAATACTGTTGACATGGTTATTTGCCTCCATATAAGCGGCGTACTGACTGTTATAATTCCTCATAAGGAAAAACATAGGAATCATGGCCAGCACCGGAGCAATCAGAACCGCCAATCCCATGCGCCAGTCAATGACCATCATCCAGGTAAAAATTGCAACAGGGAGTAGGAGGTTAGAAGTCAATTCCGGGATCATGTGTGCCAAAGGCGGCTCTAAATCCTCCACCTTATCCATGATGATATTTTTCAGATAGCCGATTCGCCGCCCCATCACTTCGCCGAGAGGCGCTTTCATCAGCCGGTCCGCAATTTTAAGCCGGATTCCTTCCAAAATGGTATAGGCTGAAATATGCGCCAGGATCGTAGAGATTCCATGGCAGGCAACCCGCAGCAGGTAGCCCGCTGCTCCAACCAGACACCAAATCAGAATGCCATTCAGGGTCACATTCTGATTGATAAATGCCAGCAGGATTTCATATACAGCCCAAAAAGGAATAAACCCTCCTGCAACGCTCAGAATGGCGCAGAATACCGAAAGAGCCATTTTCCCCTTGCATGGTGCGGCGAAGGAAAACAGAATTTTCACCCAATTATCTTTTTGCTGCTTCATTACAATCACCTTCCTTCTTTTTAGTCAGCAAAGAAAAAAGGATGGGTAGTCTTTGCTAACCATCCTCATTGTAGCAGTATTCAATTCTTCTTTCCTCTCCAAAACGGCATTTATGCACCGTTTAGAAAAAAGATTTTCGGTATTCCATCGGCGTCTGCCCTATCACCTGCCGGAAAGCTGTTGCAAATTTACTGGGGCTTTCATATCCCACAGCTCCGGCAATTTCCGCAATCCCTTTTTGGGAATCCTGCCGGAGCATTGTGGCAGCAACGTTCATCCGATAACGGCGAAGATAGGAATACATGGAATCTCCGAATATTTCCTTAAAGCAGGTTTTCATCCCCGTCAATGAAATCTGGAATCGTTCAGCTAATTCATCCATCGTGTAATGCTCCTGCAAATTTGCCGTAATAAGATCATGGATCGCTTTGATTTTTTCTACCTGCCCTTTATAGAAATAAGGGCGATCTTCTTTGGAATCAGAAAACTGCAAAGCGTCCAGATATAAAAGCAGTTCCAGGGCTTTTACTTTATAGTAGTCACCTTTGATCTGCTGCGGGACAAAGTAAAGCTCTGAAAAAATATGTTCAATTCCTGGCTCATTATGAATCACAAACGGTTTCTTGTCATTGCAATACTTTTTTTGAAGCTCGTACAAATCAACAGAAAATCCGTCAAAAAAGTCTTTCAGCGCCGGCACAGCAATGTCCAGATCAAATCCCAGGGTCATCCCATGATAGTGGCAGAGTGGAAAGCAGAACCGTCCCGAATGGGAACGCCGGTCATCCACACGCATCTCATGCTCTTGCAAATAGCTATACGCATTATTGCCAATCTCGCTTTCGATCCGTCCCTCCCTGCAATGGTCTATATAGAGAAGCGAACTGTCCGTACTACTCTGAAAGTAGGAGGTACATTCTTTCAGGTGCATATCGCTATACATCACAAAAGCGCCATCAAAAATTTTGTGGGCTGTCATGGTTCCCTCGCCGCTCTCGTCAAAAAGCTGCAGGACAACGCAATCCTCAGTTTCAATGACATTTTTAACATTTGAGCCGCAGTTTATTTTACCATCAAACAGTTTGATTTCCGCCGCCTCCTTCCATCATAAAGAAATTAAATAACCGTTCCCGTCCTTCCGTATCCTGGAGGAAATAGCTTTCCTCCAATCTGCCGTTTTCCAGATGGATCACATAATTGCAGCACCTGAGTATAAATTCAGGATCATGGGTCACAATCACAATGGTTTTTCCTGAATCGGCAAGTTCTTTGACTGAATCGGCTACCTGCCTCATGTGAAAAAGATCAAGGCCGCTGGTAGGTTCGTCAAATAGTATAACCGGACGTTCAGAGGCAATCGCAGAAGCAATCGCCACACGTTGTTTTTGCCCTCCCGAAAGCCCCATGGGATGGCAGGCTTTGTACGGAAGCAAATCCATTTCTGTCAAGATAGCCTCTGCCTTTGCCACATTTTCAGGCGATTCATCGGAATCTTTTCCCGGCATACTTAACAGGACTTCCTCTAAAACGCTCTCTGTAAAAAGCTGATGGTTTACATCCTGCATGACCATATAGCATAGCTTCAGTCGCTGTTTGCTTGAATAGGAAGTACCATCTTTTTGGAGGATACCTTTACATCTTTTTTCCAGTCCGCATAAGCAGCGGGATAGTGTCGTTTTCCCGGCTCCATTGTGCCCGATGACCGCCGTTACATTTCCGGCAGGAAGCTCTATATTTTCCAGAGAAAGCGTTTCCGGCTGTTTCTTGTATGCGAAATGGAAATGGTTCAGTTTCCATATCCCCTGCCCTGAATGTAGACTGGCAGGCTCAATGTCTGAAAACTCACTCAGGCCAAGAGGCCGTAATCCCATTTTAGCTTTTTCCGCCGCCGGAATCAACTGAAATTCCGGCAAAGTATAATCCCCTTGTATTTCCCCATCGCTTAAATATATGATCCTGTCTGCCAGATCATAAAGATAGTAGAGCCGGTGCTCCGCAATAATAATTGTTTTGCCCTGTGACTTCAATATTTTTAACAGTTTCCGAAAATCAGCGATGGAATAGGCGTCAAGGTTGGAAGATGGCTCGTCCAAAACAAATACATCCGGTTCCACAGCGGCGGCAGATCCACAGGCGATTTTTTGCTTTTCCCCACCGGAAAGGGAGAAAACACTTCTGTCCAGCAGATTTGTAAGGTTCAACTGCTCTGAGACCAGCTTTACCCGCTTTCGGATTTCTGCTTCTTCCAATCCATGGTTTTCACATCCAAAGGCAATTTCGCTGGTCGTATCCACATTAAAAAATTGAGAACGTGGATTCTGAAAAACAGAACCCACTTTTTTTGATATATCAAACAGGGAAAGCCCGCTCATATCTTCTCCATCAAGCATGACAGTGCCTTCCAGCTTTCCATCGTAATAATGAGGAATCAGTCCGTTAAACAGCCGTGTCAGTGTGGTTTTACCGCAGCCCGATGTTCCGCAGAGCAGTACAAAATCCCCGTCGTTAATAGACAGGTCAATATTTCTTAATGTTCCGTGTCCTTTCCTGTCCCCAATGTCAGTTTCATTTGGAGGGTAGGAAAAAGAAACTTTTTTACATTCGATCATAGGCCTACCTCCCTGTAATCATCGTGACAATAGGAATTGCAAAAGCCACCACACATAGCAGCAGGAAAAAAACATCCTGCACATGAAAGCCGATTTCGCAGATGTTTGTCCTCTTGACCGGACCACCCAATCCTCTTGTCAGGGCTGCCGCATTTAATTCTTCCCCGATCTTGACGGAACACATGATAACAGGGACAAGCCTGTATTCCAGCATTGCACTGGCTTTGCCCCCGCCAAAACGGATTCCTCTCATTTTCATAGCGTCCCCTATGGCATTATATTCTTCTACAACAGTAGGGAAAAATCGGAATATCACGGACATAGGAATGATGATCTGCTCCGGTAAATGCAGCTTCTTCATGGAGGCAACAAACTCGCTGACCGTCGTTGTCCTGACCGTGATGTATCCCATCATAATCCCCGGCACAAACCGCATAAAGAAACCGCAGATTGCAACAACAAGAAAGTTAGGAAGGCCGGACAGGTGGGGGAGCGCCCATAGTTGCAATATATAGCTGCCGCCATATAAAACAAAATAGATAACCGATCCCTTCCACGATTTTTCCGTGAGCAGCAGGATCAATGGAACAGCAGCCAAAATAGGAGCAAACTGTTTAGAAGCAGCCCCACCTCCGCCGCTCAAGACAAAGAGGGCAATCGTGATAAGCAATGCCAACTTTGTCCGAGGGTCTAACGACAGGCCGGTTTCCTTTTTTTTGCTTGCTAACAATTCACGGCGCATTATGCAATACCCGCACGCTTAAAGTGCTTTTTGAAAATTTTCTGGCCGATCACACCGCCGATCACGCCGCAAACGAATCCGGCAATCAAAAGAAGGGGGAGCGTATATGCCGAGATATAGCTCATAATGGAATCTGCATACTCTTGTCCATAACCGCTGATTAGCTGCTGATAGTAGCTGTCCCGTGTTGCAACAATGGGGATGTAGTTTCCGATGATCCACATAGAAAAAACACCATGCGATATGATTCCTTTTTTTGCACTCTTATAATCGCCGGATTTCAAAACAAGATCAGCCAGGACACCGAACACGGCACCGGTAATAATGCTCCAATACCCCATGCCGGTCAGCAACATTAAAATACCGCAGATCAGTCCTGTCAGCGATACCATTCCAAACTTCTGGACTTTAGAATAATACAGCATCATTACGATTCCGCCAATCAGCGGAACCAGCACGATCAGAAGCGGAAGAAAAATAGGGATAAATCCCAGCATGGCAATCGCCATCATCACCACAAAATAGATCGCAGTGAAGATTCCAACATTGATAAGGTCTTTTCCTTGTAGTTTATTCATTATTTGGTCCTCCTGTTTGCTTTTGTGTTAGCACCAACTAACCGCATTTCAGTATAGCAGATATGTCGGTATGTTTCTTCTCCAAAAAGGCATTTTCGCTCCAAATAGACAACTAGTTTACTTTTGCTATCTTTACGGGGAGTGATTGCCTGCGTGTGTGCGTGAACATAGAACTATTCAACATTGAACAGAGGCGGTTCTTGCATAGCATACTTTATACAAGCAGCACACCAAAATCCGGCAAAAATCAAACCAATTTGAGGCCAATCTCCGCTTCCTGATCGTTTTTCAGTAAAATCCTTTTTTAATAGAGCACCGAGGTTCTTGACCGGAGAATCTATTCGGCAAGCAGGGCTTTTGTCTATACAAATGCCATTTTTGCTTCGCAAAATGCTTGTTGGGAATTCCCAAACCCTTTGTGATCTGCATCGTACCGCTGCAGGCTGCGCGTTCCTGCCGAACGCTTTTTTGATGGAGTTCACGGTTCAGTGATATATCCGCCGGGCACAGACCCACTAAAAAAGTGCCGACAATGATTTTGTCAGCACCCGCTATGATTTGTTTACTTTTCTTTGATGTACGGTATGTTATCGATATATGCGTTCAAAATATCGGTTGCAGCTTTCTTCTGCCCCGGTGTAAGACGGCTCAACTTCCGGTTCAGCTCATCATCTGCCACATAAGATGCTGGGGCTGCGGAGTCCCGGATCAGCACATCTGCGGGAACATCCAATGCTTCAACGATCCGGATGAAAGTGTCCAGACTTGGCGTCTTCACCCCACGTTCCAAATCACCCACATAGTTTACAGACAGATCTGCTTTCTCGGCCAGTTTATCCATTGTCCAGCCTTTTTCCTGCGTTGTTCTCTGATTCGTTAGCCTAAAAGTGTTTTCATAACATCCTCGCATTCTATTGGCGTTAGTTACACACCACTAGAATAAAGGCCGTGTATTTCTTTATACATAATCAGTTGGCGTTTGTTTAACTCTATTAGCGTTTGTTTCGGACAGAAAATTTTAGAGCACTTCTTTGTTCAAATCATCAATGGCCTTTTTGAACCGGGCATGCTACAATAGCAATGTTGTGCAATGCACATCAAACAAGAATAAAAGGAGCTGCCGAACGTGGATTCAATCTACCTGCTGCCCGGTGAAGAACGCTGTGTCAATTTCAGAGATTCCGATGGCATCCCAAAGGTACACTACACATATTGTTCTTTGCACGGCAGACTTTTCAACTGCACCTGCCGCTCAAAGGACGAAGCGCAGCGGTTATGTGAGGATTGGCTCGTCACGCAGGACCGCGGCTATATAAACTAAAAAAGCCACCGAGGATTCTTTCCCAAGACGGATTGGGATCGAATTCTCGGTGACTTTCGTTTTATCGGGTCTGCTGCTGTTCCTGTTCGCTCCTGTTGTCTGCAAAAAACATTTCTACGTTTTTCTGCGCCTTCATCAGTTCCTGCATCCTCTCTCGTGCTTTCCGATAGCTCGGATATTCTGCTTTTTTCTTTTTCAGAAGCTCAACATATTCGATGCTCCGTTCTTTTACCTTCGGCAGCTTTTGCAATCCTGCCTCGTCAAAGGCCGCTTTCGCCGCCTTGTGCAGAGTGATCTCCTCCCGATGGGCTTCCAGAAATGCTTTGCTGTACCCGGCTTTCCGATAAGCAGCGTACACATCACGGGTCTTGGCATAGTTGATGATGTGGGTTTTCAGCACGGCAATTTCCGTCAGCCTTGCTTCTGCTGCCTTGATGGAATCGCCCATGGCATGATAGCGTTCCGTTGCCGCCGCTGCACGTTCTCGCAGTTCCTCGGCACTGCCGATTTTCTGCTCCTGTAAAAACAGCAGCGTCTTGGACATCTCTTTCAGGTTGAACTTCGTTGCCCACTTTTTGTAGCCGACACTCTTGCCCTCTGCCATTTGCCCTTGAATGTCCACCAACAACTGGAAAGGCTGTTCTTTGGGCGGCTGCTTCTGGTACGGCTGGTGCTTCGCCTTTCCCTCCAGCACTGCCTTGATCTCGTCCTCGCCGTAGCCGGTGCCCAGTGTACGGAACCGGATAAAGCGTTTCTGCCGTGCGCCCTTCACCGCTGTGTGCTTACCACGCTTCACCTCATAGCCCTGCTGCTCCAGCTTTTGCAGAAAAACTTCAAAGTCCTTCGGCTGTTCCGCAAGGATGCTGTCGATGATTCCGCACAGGCGGTCCCTGTTGCTTTCTTTCGGTGGGTAGACGATGCGCTTCTGCCGTTCCCGATAGGGCTTTTTCTCAATGACGGACAACTGGTGTTCCAAGCAGATCAGATCGCTCAACCGCTGTACTGCCAACGCCGAAAAGAAAAAATCCCGGAACTTCCTGCTGCCATCCAACGCTGTGGAGTTGAAGATCACATGGTTGTGGATGTGCTGCCGGTCCGTGTGCGTTGCCACGACAAAGGCGTGCTTGCCCTTGGTAAAGCGCATTGCCAGTTCGTAGCCCACCTTGTTAGCCTCCTCTGCGCTGATCTCACCGGGTCGGAAGGACTGCCGTATCTGATAAGCAATTACATCGCTTTTCTGCCTGCGTCCGTTCACAAGGTCGTACTGCCGCTTGGTAAGCATAAACTCTTCATCTGCCGTCAGGGTGCTGCAGGCATAGCTGCTGACATACTGTCCCTGCTCGGTCTTGTCCGGGTTTTCGATATAGTCCGTGCGATTTTTCAGGCAGGCCACAACGGTCATGCCTTTGTTTTTGTGCAGAGCAATCAACCGTGTTGCTGCCAGTGCCATCACCCCCTAAAAAAGAAAATGCCGCACATCGGCGGCATCGAGATCATTTGGATAATTTTTCGT
>ERZ857785.2214-NODE-2214-length-17795-cov-6.055411_pt1 | contig 17795 bp, 10 predicted proteins | sample MGYA00519763_ERZ857785 | MGnify/ENA primary metagenome ERZ857785 (study PRJEB31778, sample SAMEA3449365) | human gut metagenome | biome: human gut; feature: human-associated habitat; material: faeces | place: United Kingdom | collected 2010/2012 ...
TCAGAACAGATTTAAAAATGATCTGAAACATACTGCAGGTGTTCTTTCCATGGCAAGAGCCATGCATCCGGACTCTGCCGGAAGCCAGTTCTTTATCATGCACAAGGCAGCTCCACATCTTGACGGAAGCTACGCTGCATTCGGTCAGATCATCGAGGGCATGGATGTTGTAAATGCTATCGCAGAGACAGACACAGATTACAGCGACCGTCCTCTTGACGAGCAGAAGATCAAATCCATGACTGTTGATACCTTTGGTGTGGATTATCCGGAACCGGAGAAATGCTGATAAGCAAAATTTTCTGAAATAAAGGAATTATTTAAAAAAACATGAAAAAGCCCCGTGAAAGACAGACTGTAACGAAAACATCTGCCGTTTCCCGGGGTATTTTTTTGCCAGAAACCTGTCCTGGGCTGCTCTGTTTATTCCGACACTGTTTACGCCATAAAACAGGCATTCCGCTTTTTTCGACACTCTTTTTCCTTTATTTTTCGAAGGTTTTCACTTCTCCGTTTACTTTTGCAAAATACAGCTCTGCATCTTTCTCAAGTCCGGCTCTTCCGTTGGTTCCCTCTGTGATGGCTTTTTTCACCTCTTCGATCTGGTCATCCGGCACAATAAGCTTCAGGACAACCTTGTCGGTATATTCGGAATCCAGGATTGGCAGGCTTCTTTCTCCCGCAATATACTGGATCTTACCGATTCCTGTATAATCGGTCGTCACCTGAAGCGATATCCCATGATGTTTCTCGATCACGGTACTTGCTGCAAGTCCGGCCTGGACAGCTCCTGAGTAGGCACGTACAAGTCCTCCGGTTCCAAGAAGAACACCACCAAAATATCTGGTCACCACGATGGCTGCATTATAGATCCCGGCGCCCAGAAGCACATCCAGCATGGGTCTTCCTGCTGTTCCGGATGGTTCTCCGTCATCACTGCAGCGTGTGGCCTCCCGGTTCATCCCTACGGAATATACATAGCAGTTATGACGGGCATCCCAGTATTTCTTTTTCATTTCTTCAATAAAAGCAAGGGCCTCTTCTTCGGTTTCCACAGGACGGATCGTTGCGATAAAACGGGATTTCTTTTCCACAAGTTCGCCTTCGCCGCCTTCGTATATGGTTTTATAATGTTCCAGCATGGTTTACGCCTCCGTTGTCTATCACATTTCCAGATATTGCCACATCAGATTCCGCTTCTGCTATCTTGTCCGCGGGAATTTTCTCATCTGATGTTCTCTCTGTTTTCTGCAGAGTTTTCTTTATTGTATAATAATTATCTCCATTGCACAATGTATAAGATATCATGAATTGTGAAATTTTTTTTAAGGGTTTATTTAACATTCTATATTTGCTATAATGAAACGGATTATAAAGGAGGAATAACATGAACTACGGAAAAAGATCCACTTCCAAGAAGCGGAACGCTCTGATCTCCCGTACTTCCATGCTGGAAAAAAGAGCACATGTTTCGTTTATCCGGGTTTTATTTACAGCTCTGATTGCGGTCTGCGTCATGGTTATCTGCCTTGGTATCGGCTCCTTCCGGGGCGTGATCGCCGGTGCACCTGATGTCAACGATGTGGATATTTCACCTCTCGGATATGCAACCTTCCTGTATGATGACCAGGGAACACAGATCCGACAGCTTTCAGCACCTACATCCAACCGTCTTCCGGTCTCTCTAGACCAGATCCCGGTCAGTCTGCAGCATGCAGTGGTAGCCATTGAGGATGAACGTTTTTATGAACATAACGGTATTGATGTCCGGGGTATCGCACGTGCCGGAATGAAGGCGATCACCACCGGTAATTTTTCCGAGGGTGCCAGTACCATCACACAGCAGCTTCTGAAGAATAATGTTTTCACAGACTGGACCAACGAGTCCACACAGCTGGAACGTTTCACACGTAAGTTTCAGGAGCAGTACCTGGCTGTACAGGTTGAAAAGAAATACGATAAATCTGTAATTCTCGAAAATTACCTGAATACCATCAACCTTGGTGCAGGTTCCTACGGCGTACAGGCAGCTTCCAAGAAATATTTCAATAAAGATGTATGGGATCTGAATCTTTCTGAATGTGCAACCCTTGCAGGTATCACTCAGAATCCTACCAAATTCAATCCGATCACCAACCCGAAAGCAAATTCCAAGAGACGTAAGGAAGTTCTGGATCACATGCTAGATCAGAACTATATCTCACAGGATGAATATAACGAAGCACTGAACGATGATGTTTATACCCGTATTCAGGCTGCACAGATGGAAAATACAGAAGAAGAAAGCACCGTTTACACATACTTTGAAGACGAGGTTACCAATCAGGTCATCAGCGACCTTATGAATATCAAAGGTTACACCAAAACTCAGGCAACCAATCTTCTCTACAGTGGCGGTCTGAAGATCATGACAACCCTGGATTCCAGTATTCAGAAGATCCTGGATGAAGAGTACGCGGATCCGGATAATTATCCGGCTGATGTACAGTATGAGCTGGACTACGCACTGACCGTTCAGGATGCAGACGGAAACCAGAAAAATTACAGCAAGGAAATGCTGCAGCTCTATTTCCGTGATCAGGATCCGGAATTCGATCTTCTCTTCGATTCTCCGGAAGAAGGCCAGCAGTATGTTGATCAGTACAAGGCCAGCATCCTGGCTGACGGAAGTACCGTGGTTTCCGAGCGCGTAAACTTTGCACCACAACCGCAGTCTTCCATGTCTGTCATCGATCAGCATACCGGTTATGTAAAAGCCCTGATCGGTGGCCGTGGTGAAAAAACAGCCAGCCTGACACTGAACCGTGCCACAGATACAACCAGACAGCCTGGTTCTACCTTTAAGATTGTATCCACCTATGCTCCGGCTCTGAACGAAAAAGGTGATACACTGGCTACCACATTTATGGATGAACCATATGAATATCCGGACGGCTCTCCGGTTAACAATGCCACACGAAGCTATGGCGGCGAGACCACGATCCGTAAGGCAATCCAGAATTCCATCAATGTTGTTGCAGTCAAATGCCTGGAACAGGTTACTCCTGCTCTTGGTCTTAAATATCTGGATGATTTCGGATTTACAACTCTGGCACATGGAACTGAGGCAGATAAAGATGCCAACGGAAATATATGGAGTGATGCCAATCTGGCAACAGCACTTGGCGGAATTACCAATGGTGTCAAAAATGTTGAACTCTGTGCCGCATATGCAGCGATCGCCAATGGCGGAAATTATATTAAACCAATTTACTATACACAGATCCTTGACCATGACGGAAATGTCCTGATCGAAAACACTTCTGTTTCCAGATCTGTGATCAAAGACAGCACCGCTTACCTGCTTACCAGCGCTATGGAGGATGTTGTAAAGAAGGGTACCGGTACTGCCTGCCAGCTTGATAATATGACTGTTGCAGGAAAAACAGGTACTACCGAAGATTATAATGACCTCTGGTTCGTTGGTTACACACCATACTACACATGTGCTGTATGGTCCGGTTATGACAACAACGAGAAAATCCCTGAGGATGCCCGTAATTTCCACAAGAATCTCTGGAAAAAAGTTATGAACCGTATCCATGAAGGCCTGGATGACAAAGATTTCGATATGCCTTCCAGTGTGGAAAAAGCCAGCGTCTGCTCAGAGACAGGGCTTCTCCCTCGTGCCGGTTGTCCGACCATAACAGAATATTTTGATATTTCCAGTCTTCCAACAGAATACTGTGACAAGCACTTCTACGGAAGCAGTGATTACAGTGAAAATGATTACAGTTACAGTGAAGACACTGATGCAGACACAGATTCCGCCGCTGCCGCTATTCCGACTGCTGCACCGGACGGAACTGACAGTACTGCCGGCGGTGACAGTACCGATAATACCGGTGATAATTCCGGTGGCGACAATACCGATAATACCGGTGATAATTCCGGTGGTGACAACACCGATAACACCGGTGATAATTCCGGTGGTGACAACACAGGCGGTGATGACGGCAGCGGCGATAACACCGGCGATGATGACGGTGGAGACACCGGAGATGATACTGGCAGCGATGGCGATCCTGTAGAATACTATTGATCAATCATTATAACGTAAAAAAGTGGACTCCCGAATATGGGAATCCACTTTTTTTATCTTATTTTTCTGATCAGAGCACCATCTTGGCTGCGCCGTAAATTCCGGCATCATTTCCCAAGGTTGCGATCACGATCTGTGTATCTTTACAGGATGCAAATGCATACTTTCTGTAATATTTCTGAATACAGTCAACAAGCGGCTGGCCCGCTTTGGAAACGCCACCGCCGATAACGATGGTTTCCGGATCTGTCACACAGGAAATGATCGCAAGGGCACCGCCAAGCTGCTCTCCAACTTTTTCCATGGTTGCAACTGCTACCGGATCATTCTCCTTGAATGCATCCAGAACTGCTTTTGCGGAAATATTCTCCATATCTCTGAGCACACTTTTCTCTTCGGAAGCTGCAAGCTCTTTTTTTGCCATACGTACAATTCCGGTTGCGGAGGCAAACTGCTCCAGACAGCCCCTGTTTCCACAGTTGCAGGATTCTGTCTCGTGATGATCCACATTGGCATGTCCGATCTCTCCGCCAGCGCCGTGATGGCCTGTTACGATCTTACCATCAACAATGATTCCACCGCCAACACCCGTTCCCAGTGTAACCATGATCACATCGGAGGAACCTGCTGCCGCACCTTTCCACGCTTCGCCAAGAGCAGCCACATTGGCATCATTGCCAGCTTTTGCATGAAGTCCTGTCAGTTCCTCCATTTCTCCTGCAACATTCTTGTAACCCCAGTAAAGGTTTACCGCCCGATCTACCTCACCTTTGGAGTTTACCGGTCCAGGAACGCCGATTCCAACACCTTCTACGTCGTCTTTGGAAATGCCTTTCTCTTCGATCTTGGCATTTACGGCTGCTGCCACATCCGGAAGGATCTGATCTCCGTTATTCTCCTTGCGGGTCGGAATCTCCCATTTCTCAACAAGAGTTCCGTCTGTGCGGAAAAGTCCGCATTTTACAGTTGTTCCACCTACATCAATTCCAAAACAATATGTTCCCATTTCCTATCCTCTCTTACTCTTCGTCGTCTGGATTCTCTCTCTTCTTGGCAAGGTTCGCCTGAACACGCTTGTACAGTGCCTCTGCCGCATTGTATCCCATCTTCTTCTGTCTGTGGTTGACAGCGGCAGCCTCAACGATGATCGCCAGGTTACGTCCCGGACGGATCGGAAGAGAATGGCATACAACCTTGTTTCCAAGATACTCTGTATATTCCTCATGAAGTCCCAGACGGTCGTATTCCTTATCTCTGTCCCACTCCTCAAGCTTGATAACAAGATCGATCGACTGGGTATCCTTAACACTCTCGACACCGAACAGTGTTTTTACATCGATGATACCGATGCCTCGAAGTTCGATAAAATGACGTGTGATATCCGGTGCAGAACCTACCAGTGTCACATCACTGACCTTACGGATCTCGACAACATCATCACTGACAAGACGATGGCCTCGCTTGATCAGCTCCAGAGCAGCCTCGCTCTTACCGATACCGCTCTCACCTGTGATCAGAATTCCCTCGCCATAAACATCCACCAGTACACCATGAATGGAAATACACGGTGCAAGCTGTACACCAAGCCAGCGGATGATCTCTGCCATGAAGCTGGAAGTTGTTCTTTCTGTCACGAATGTCGGAACATTATATTTAACAGCCAGATCGATCATGTCCTGAGACGGACGGGTCATGGTACTGAAAATAACACATGGAATCTTGCTGGAGATAAAACGCTCATATTTAAAACGTCTCTCTTCTTCATTGAGCTGCATCAGATACGTATACTCTACATATCCAATGATCTGTACACGCTCATTCGCAAAATGCTCCAGATATCCGGTAAGCTGAAGCGCAGGTCTGTTGATCTCCGCAGTCTTGATCACGATGCCTGACAGGTCGATTTCCGGAGTCAGATTGTTAAGCTCCAGTTCCTGTACCATCTTTGTCAACTGTACACCCTTCATACTTTTTTCTCCTTTTCGCTGAAAGTTTGCATTCTCACCGCCGTTTTATCAGTACATGGCGGTTACTTGATATCCGCTGTACCAGAGCGTGAGACATCTTATCCTTAATTATACACAATCACGGTTGAAACTGCAATGCAGCATCAGGATTTATGAAAAAATTCATAGACCTGACGGGCGCTTCCCGCGTTCATGCTCTCTGTCTGTGCAAGTTCTTCTTCCGAAGCATCACGGATGTTTTCCACAGATTTGAATTTACGGAGAAGTGCTTTCCTCCTGGTGTCACCGATTCCGGGAATATCATCCAGAATGGAATGGACCTGTTCCTTACTTCTGAGAGAACGATGGTACTCAATGGCAAAGCGGTGTGCTTCATCCTGTATCCTGGTGATCAGACGGAAACCTTCACTGGATGTATCAATGGGAATTTCCACATTATTAAAATACAGACCTCTGGTCCTGTGATGATCATCCTTCACCATACCGCAGACCGGAATACGGATTCCCAGATCATTCAGCACTTTCAATGCAATATTCACCTGACCTCTTCCACCATCCATCAATATCAGATCCGGCAGTCTTGCAAAACTGTCAAATTCTCCGTTACTCTCATGGGTAAATCTTCGGGTTAATACCTCTTCCATACTGGCATAATCGTTCGGTCCCTGCACCCATTTGATCTTGAACTTGCGGTAATCACTGCGCTTCGGACGGCCTTTTTCGTAAACGACCATGGAACCTACTGACTCAAAACCACTGATGTTGGAAATATCGTAAGCTTCCATCCGCACCACATTTTTCAGGCCCAGCCATTCCTCCACTTCGTGAACAGCACCGATCGTACGGCCTTCTTCTCTTTTAATCCTCTCTCTGTCCTTTGAGAGAACCATACGGGCATTTTCCAGCGCAAGCTCCACCAGTTTTTCCTTGGTACCTTTCTTTGGAACACGGATATGCACTTTCTGCTTCCGCCTTGTTGTCAGCCACTCTTCGATAATTTCCGCATCCTCGATCTCACTCTGAAGCATGATCTCAGAGGGGATAAACGGAGTACCTGCGTAAAACTGTTTCAGGAAACTGGAAAGAACCTGAGATTTTGTATCACCTTTTGCCACCCGGAGATAAAAATGATCCCTGCCGATCAGCTTGCCATCCCGGATAAAAAACACCTGCACAACGGCATCCTGGTCACGGAGGTCTTCGCTCTCATCCATGGCCACTGCAATGATGTCACGGTCCTCCTGTCCGTAGCCCGTGATCTTCTGGCGTTCCCCGATCTTTTCGATACTGCGGATCAGGTCACGGTATTCCATGGCATCCTCATAGCGCATTTCCTCTGAAGCTTTCTGCATTTTTTCCATCAGTTCACTGATCGTATCCTGAAAATCTCCGTTCAGAAATTTGATCACTTTATTGATGTTTTTCCTGTATTCTTCCTGACTGATATAGCCCTGACAGGGTGCCTTGCACTGCTTCATATGATAGTACAGGCAGGGGCGGTCCTTTCCCGTATCTCTTGGAAGATTACGATTGCAGGAACGTACCTGATACAGTTTCCGCACCAGCTCGATCACATCTTTTACCGCCCCGCCGCTGGTATAAGGTCCAAAATATCTGGCCTTATCTTTTTTCATTCTTCTGGCAAAAAGTACTCTCGGGTATGGTTCATTGACAGTCACCTTGATAAATGGATAACTCTTATCATCCTTGAGCATAGTATTATATTTGGGACGGTGCTCTTTGATCAGATTACACTCCAGCACAAGAGCTTCCAGCTCAGAGTCCGTAATAATGTACTCAAACCTGGTTATGTGCGTAACCATTCTTTCAATCTTCGCCCCTTTGTTACGGCTGCTCTGGAAATACTGGCGCACACGGTTTTTCAGGCTGATGGCTTTTCCCACATAGATGATCTCATCTTTCTCACCATGCATGATGTAAACTCCCGGTTTTGCCGGAAGTTTTTTTAATTCTTCCTCGATTATGAACATAATTATTCTCCTGTTTTACCATTACGGTAATAAGAAAACCGGGATTTCTCCCGGTTTTCCGATGATCTGTTTTATGCCTGTGATCCCGGCTTTTCTTCTGTTTCTGTATGATCGGTATCTGTCGCCTGAACAGTTTCTTCTGTTTTCTCCGGTGTCTGTGGAACCTCTGTCAGGTTCTGCCCTGACATCTCAGGTCTGAGCTTGGCTGCTTCTGTTTCCACTGTTGTGACATCTTCCGCATTTTTCACAGTGTCCTGTTTATTGGACACTTCTTTTTCATCTTCGGAAAGGACCAGATCATCCAGATTCTCCGGGATGTCCATTCCCTGCTGCACCGCACGGAGGATCTTCATAAATTCCTTGCCGGTGATGGTTTCCTTACGAATGAGATATTCCGCGATCTTATCCATCTCTTTTCTGTGGCTTCCAAGAATCCTCTTGGCCTCCTCATAAGAATGATGGAGAAGTTTCATAACTTCATGGTCGATCTCTGTTGCGGTATCATCGCCACAGTTTAAGACTGCTCTTCCGCTTAAGTACTGATCTTCCTGTGTTGCCAGTCCCATCAGTCCGAATTTCTCAGACATACCGTACTGTGTGATCATGGCTCTGGCCACCTTGGTAGCCTGCTCAATATCATTGGCAGCACCCGTGGTAACTGTATCAAATACGATCTCCTCTGCGGCACGTCCGCCAAGATAGCCTACCAGCATAGCTTCCAGCTCTTTCTTGGTATTGAGATATTTTTCTTCCTCAGGTACCTGCATAACGTAACCAAGTGCTCCCATGGTGCGGGGTACAATGGTGATCTTCTGTACAGGCTCCGCATCTTTCTGAAGAGCATTTACCAGCGCATGGCCGACCTCGTGATAAGATACGATCCTGCGTTCCTGCTTGCTTAAGATACGGTCTTTCTTCTCTTTACCAACAAGAACTACCTCTACGGACTCCTCCAGATCTTTCTGGCAGACTGCCTTACGTCCCTTCTTGACCGCAAGGATCGCAGCTTCATTGATCATATTGGCAAGATCCGAACCTACCGCACCGGAAGTTGCAAGGGCAATTGCCTCAAAGTCAACTGTCTCATCCAGAAGCACATTCTTGGCATGTACCTTCAGGATATCCACACGCCCCTTAAGATCCGGCCTGTCAACGATCACACGTCTGTCAAAACGTCCCGGGCGGAGAAGCGCCGGATCAAGAACTTCCGGTCTGTTGGTAGCAGCAAGGAACAGAAGACCCTTGGAAGTGTCAAAACCGTCCATCTCCGCAAGGAGCTGGTTCAGTGTCTGCTCACGCTCGTCATTTCCGCCGCCATAGCGGGAATCACGGCTCTTACCGATGGCATCGATCTCATCAATAAATACGATACACGGTGCATTCTTCTTGGCTTCCTCAAAAAGGTCACGGACACGGGATGCCCCCACACCTACAAACATCTCCACAAACTCCGATCCGGAAAGGGAGAAGAACGGCACCTGTGCCTCACCGGCAACTGCCTTTGCAAGCAGTGTCTTACCGGTTCCTGGAGGGCCTACAAGAAGGGCACCTTTCGGCAGTTTGGCTCCGATGGCTGTGTATTTTCCGGGGTTATGAAGGAAATCCACAACTTCCTGCAGAGATTCCTTGGCTTCATCCTGACCGGCCACATCCTTAAAGGTAACTCCCGTCTCTTTCTGCACATAAGCCTTGGCTTTACTCTTGCCAACGCCCATACCCATGATCCCGCCGCCTTTATTCATGCGCCGCATGGAGAACATCAGAAGACCAAAAAGAAGCAGTGTCGGAAGAACCACGCTTAAGATCATCGCAATGAACTCGCCAAACGCATCCGGCGGATCTGTCTCAAACTTGATTCCCCTGCCTTCCAGCCGCTTGGTCAGCGCTGTGCTGTCCTCAGTCTTCGTCGTGTAATAGCTCATATCCTCGTACTTGGAATTCTGCTTCTTGGGTACGATCGTCAATGTATTGGACTGGATCGTTACTTCCTTAACCTGGTCCTTATCCACCATATCGATAAATTTATCATAGGAGATCTCACTGCTGTTATCCTTCAGCATGTTGGTAAACAACGCAAAACACACCAGTGTGACCAGGAGGCATATCAGAAAAGCCAGAATCGACTGATGATTCTTACCTGACCCCTGCCTGGGATCTTTGTTATCAGGTCGCTTCCCGTCCTGATCATTATTCAGTTGATTATTCATTTTTTTCCTCCTCTTGTCATTTCTTTATTATAAAGAGAAAAACCGTATAAATCAACCGTGAGATTGTAAAAATACCTGTAAAAAACACCTCATGGGATATTGCCAGTGAACATTAAATTGTAGTATACTGTTCCCAGTGATTTGGAAAATTAAAGAGGAGAGGAAATCAGACAAATGAAAATAGGTTTTGATAATGACAAATATCTGAAAATGCAGTCAGAACATATCCGTGAAAGGATCGGTCAGTTCGGCAACAAACTTTATCTTGAATTCGGCGGCAAACTGTTTGACGACTACCATGCATCCCGTGTTCTTCCGGGTTTTGAACCGGACAGCAAACTCCGCATGCTGATGCAGCTTTCTGATCAGGCGGAGATCGTTATTGTTATCAGTGCCAATGACATTGACAAGAATAAAGTGCGCGGCGACCTTGGCATTACCTATGACGAAGACGTGCTCCGTCTTATGGATGAGTTTACAAGCCGTGGCCTGTATGTAGGAAGTGTATGCATCACGCAGTACTCCGGCCAGGAAAGTGCCGATCTCTTCAAGAAACGTCTGGAGAAGCTGGGAATCCGTGTTTACAAGCTTTACCTGATCCCGGGATATCCAAGCAATACCTCCTTTATTGTAAGTGATGAAGGCTACGGAAAGAATGATTATATCGAAACTACCAGACCTCTCGTTGTCATCACAGCACCAGGACCTGGAAGCGGAAAAATGGCAACCTGCCTTTCTCAGCTCTATCATGAATATAAACGTGGCGTAAAAGCCGGCTATGCAAAATTCGAGACCTTCCCGATCTGGAACCTCCCGCTGAAACATCCGGTAAACCTTGCTTATGAAGCTGCCACTGCAGATCTGAATGATGTCAACATGATCGATCCGTTCCATCTGGAAGCTTACGGCAAGACTACTGTTAACTATAACCGTGATGTAGAGGTTTTCCCTGTTGTACAGGCTATGTTTGAGAAGATCATGGGCAGCTGCCCGTACAAATCTCCGACAGATATGGGTGTTAACATGGCAGGCAACTGTATCATTGATGATGAAGTATGCCAGGAAGCTTCCCGTCAGGAGATCATCCGCCGCTATTACAAGAGCATGGACGCTCTGGTTTCCGGTTCCGGTACAGAGAATGAAGTACGCAAGATCGAACTACTCCTTCAGCAGGCTCACGCAGAGATCACAGACCGAAAGGTTGTACCTGCTGCCCTCGAAAAAGAGAAAGAAACCAATGGCCCTGCTGCAGCAATGGAACTTCCGGACGGCAGAATCGTATGTGGAAAAACTTCCGATCTTCTCGGTGCATCTGCAGCTCTCCTTCTGAATGCCCTGAAAGAACTGGCTGGAGTTGACCATGAGCAGCATGTGATCTCTCCTGATGCCATCCATCCGATCCAGCAGCTGAAGACCAAATATCTCGGAAGCAAAAACCCACGTCTTCACATTGATGAGATCCTGATCGCCCTGTCCATGAGTGCCGCAACCAGTGATGCCGCACGCCTTGCCCTGGAGCAGATCCCGAATCTCCGTGGCTGCCAGGCCCATACTTCCGTAATGCTCTCTGATGTGGATGTGATCAGCTTCCGTAAACTTGGCATTGAGCTTACCTGCGAAGCCAAGGCTGAACAGAAGAAAAAATATCAGAAAGACTGATCTTTGGATATCATCGATCTGACCAGATATACGTCAAAAGCTCCGACCGGGACGATACACATTATCCCGGTCAGAGCTTTTTTTATCTTCTTTCTTATCTTGTTTCTGCAGTTACTGTATTCGGATACTGCTTCCCATATTTTCTCCGTTACACTGTTTTGTGACAATGATCTTATTATCAATGCGTTCTTTCAGTTCGGAAACATGGGAAATAATTCCCACCAGACGTTTTCCGTCTGCAAGTCCTGCCAGCGCTTTCAGCGCCTGTTCCAGTGATTCTTCATCCAGAGAACCGAATCCCTCATCCACAAACATGGAGTCCAGACGGATTCCCCCTGCTGATGCCTGGATCTCATCAGAAAGCCCCAGTGCAAGGGACAGAGAAGCCTGGAAAGATTCTCCACCGGACAATGTCTTTACACTTCGTTCTGTTCCGTTATAATGGTCGATAACATTCAGGTCAAGACCTGCTTTTTCTTTCTGGTTTTTACTCTGTTCCTGGCGTTTCAGCTCATACTGCCCGCTGCTCATCGTCATAAGACGGAGGTTGGCTCTGCGCAGGATCCGGTCAAAATATGCCATCTGGATATAAGTCTCCAGCTCGATCTTTGCCTTTCCGTTCAGTTTTCCGTTGGCTGTATCAGAAAGATTCCTGATCCATGCATATTCCTTTTCCGCTGTTGTCATTTCCTCCCGGCGCTTCTGCACTTTCTGAAAAACATCCTGGTTTCCTTTCTGAATGGAAAAGAGCTCTTTTCTTTCTTCTGCGAGATCTTTTTTCCGCTCAGAAGCCTGTGCGCGCTGTTCTCTGATCTCCGCTTCCGGAATTTCTCCGATCTCTTTTTGCTGCACTTCAAAAGTCTCTATGGAGGAAGCTATCCTTTCTTTTTCTGCCTGAAATCCCTGCAGTGTTTCTTGCGCCTTTCTGCTGTTTTCCTTCAGGCTTCTGTACTCCTGCTGTCTTTCCCTGATCTCTTTTTCCAGATTTTCTTTACCGGCTTCCCAGGTGTCCTGGATTATACTGTCCGTTTTACCGGACTGTTCTTCCACAACAAGACGTATCTCGTCTGCCATATTTTGCTGCTGTTTCTGATTCTCGGATGCTTTCATCCTCAAGCCGGCCTGCTCTCTGTCAAAGAAATTCTTTTTTTCAAGCAGCTCCTCTTTTTCCTTTTCAAGACGCTCCAGGGACTTTTCCACTGTTTTCTTTCTTTTTGTATTTTCCTGGGCTTTCCGGATTTCTTTTTCACTTTCCGCCAGAAGATCCTCGCACTGTTCCTGTGCCCTTTTTACCATAGAAGTCAGCTGTTTCCACACAGTCATAAAATCCTCTGTCTGTCCGTTCCCGCTTTTATTTTTCTTATGAAATTCCTGAAACTCTTCCAGAAGCTCTTCTGCACTGGCTACGATCTGCCTCCAGGATGCATTGCTCTGTTCCTTTAAACTTCCTGCTTTCAGGCTTTGATCTACAGAATCCTTTTCCATTTTGTCCAGCTTACGTTTCTCATTATCCAGTGTTTTCTGATCAACTGTCTGTTCTCTGGAAAGCATTCTGGGATTTGGATGACTCAGGGACCCACACACAGGACAGGGCACTTCATCCTTAAGCTCCCGGGCCAGAAGGCCTGCCTGCGCATCCAGAAAAATATGGAATATCTGCTGATAATATTCTCTCTGCTGCTGTGCATCTCTGCAAGCAGACTGATACTTTTTCTGCTGCTCTTTGGTTTTATCATAAAGGCCTTGAAATCTCCGGATCTCAGCGATAAGTCCGTTCAGTTCTTTCTTTCTCCGCGTCTGTTTTTCTTTTTCTGTGAGCGCTTTCTGCAAATCCAGCTCAGAATTTCCCAGCTGTTCCCGTTCCGTTTTCAGCTGTTCCATTTCTTTCTGCTGCTGTTCTTCCTGCCGGATGATCTTTTTCTGCTGTACCTTACAGTTTTCCAGCTGCCGTTCAATCTCTATTCGTTCTTTCTGCAGCTGCTCCAGCTCCTGGTATTTCTTCAGCTTTTCCTGTTTTTCCCGGATCAGAAGTCCCAGTTTCTCACATCTCTGATCTGCATCTTTATATTTTTCCGCCTCTTCCGATGCTTTCTTAAGTTCTGGAAGAAGTTTCTCAAGCTGTTCTCGGGCAAGCTTTCTTTTTTGTTCCAGGCCTCGTTTCTGTGCGGAAAGATTCAGCATTTTTTCCATTGTCAGGATTTCCCGGTCCACTTCCTCTTCCTGTTTCCGAAGTTCATTTTCCCGGCGTTCTCCTCTGTCAATAAACAGCTTCAGGAGCTCAAGACTCCGTTCCAGCTTTCCTTCAAATTTCGATTTCCTGAGCCTTAAAAATTCCTCCGCTTCTGTTCCTGCATCCGTCTGAAACCTCACTCCATCCAGATACTGTGCGATACTCCGGCGCATTTCATCGTAATCTTTATATCGGGAAATAGCCGCATCCCGGAGTCTCATCTGGATCTGCTGGTAAAGCCCTGTGTGAAAAATCTGCCGGAAGATCTCGCCACGCTGTACCGTTCCTGCCAGCAATAATTTCTGAAAATCCCCCTGAGCGATCATCGCTATCTGTGTGAACTGGTCGTAACTCAGTCCCAGAAGCTGCTCCACCGCCGCAGTCACATCTTTTGCTTTTGTCACTGGCTGACGTTCATCCGGATAAATAAGCTGTGCTTCTGCTTTTCGTAAAGTCAGTCCTGTGCCTCTTTTTTTCGGAGCCATATATTCCGGACTCCGACGCACCTGATAAGTTTTTCCCTGGTAGGAAAAAACAAGTTCCACAAATGTTTCTGCGGAATCTTTTGCATACTTGCTGCGGAACATGGCAGATTCCCGTACTTCTCCACTGGCTCTTCCGTACAGTGCAAAGGTGATCGCATCAAAGATCGTGGTTTTTCCTGCCCCGGTGTCCCCGGTGATCAGATAAAGTCCGCCTTCTCCAAGTTTTGAAAAATCAATTTCTGTTTTATCTGCATAGGGCCCGAAGGCGCTGATAGTCAGTTTTTCCGGTCTCATTTTACACCTCCTGAAGCTTCCGTATCAGTTCTTCGGAAAACTTCCGCTGCTCTTCATTCATCGGCTGATTGTTCTGCAGCTCAAAAAATTCCTCGAAATATTCCATCTCTGATTTCTGTGTGGTTCTCTCTGTGCCGGCAATTTCCTGGTTCTCACGTGTACGGCGGTTATCATAATCCAGACGCATAAGGTTTGGATAAATGGTACGAAGTTTCTGCATTCCGTCCACGATATCTTCCTCATCTATCAATGTGATCTGCACATAATCATCCGTATTTGTGTCCTTATAATTGGACTGTGAAGTCAGCTCCATATAAGTACCTTTCAGTTTTCGCATATCACGCAGCGGCGTCAGAGGGATCTCACGTACATCAGGGCTTCCTTTTTCTCCAAGTTCCACAACCGTCACGGATTTCTGCTGGCCTGCCTCGGAAAACGAATATTTCAGCGGTGTCCCGCAGTATCGGATCTTCGGACTTCCCACATTCTGCGGACTGTGGATATGTCCCAGTGCTACATAGTCAAAATCCCGAAATACTTCTGCCTCGATCTGGTCGATTCCTCCCACAGAAATTTCCTCAGAATCACATTGCATTGCACCAACCACAAACTGATGGGCAAGCAGTACATTTCTCTGACTTCTGTCAATTTCCATATGCTTAACCGCTGCCAGCACCGCCTCCTGATAGGTGCGGATATCTTCCACGTCTTCTTCCCCGTCCAGTGCATGTCGGACCGTTGCAGGACGGATAAATGGCAGAAGATGAATCCACACTTCTCCATAACTGTCCTTTAAACAGTACTTTGCTGTTTTTCCATCGTATACCGGTGACATACATATTCCACTGTCACTCATAATATGAGATCCAAAAGCGATTCTCTCTGCACTGTCATGATTTCCACTGATAGCAAAAACGGGAATCTTTCGCTGCGCAAGTCTGGTAAGAAAACTATCAAAAAGCTGCACTGCCTCCGCAGATGGAACGGGTCTGTCATAAAGGTCCCCTGCAAGAAGGATCCCATCCGGTGATTCCTGATCAATGATCTTCAGGATTTCATTTAAGATATATTTCTGATCTTCCACCATGGAAAACTCATTTACCCGCTTTCCAAGATGAAGATCCGATAAATGGATCAGTTTCATAGACCACCTCCAGCTGTCACCCAGCCTCCAAACAACTCCGGTTCAAGATCAATATCGCAGGCAGCAAGAACATCTTTCAGCTGTATCGGACTGCTGACACCGGTTACCGGCACTGTCTGGAACGGCTGATGGAAAAAATATGCCAGGGACAAAGACTGCAGGCTGTCCCCTGTTTCTTTCTGAAGTTTTAACAATTTCTGATAGGTTCGAAGATTCGTTTCATTCCAGTAAGATTTCTTCATGCTTTCTGAAAGATCTGCAATCTGTGACTCTTTCTCCTGCATCCAGGATGCATCCACCTCTTCATCCGTATATGGAACTCCCATTTTCTGAAGTTTTGAGAAAAATCCCATTGCCGTGGATGAAAACGGAATGGAAGCCGCACCTGTCTCACAGTGCCACCTGTATTCCTCCCGGGAAAACTCCACAAGTGTAGGGTCCGGATTGGTATTTCCACCCGGATTGATTCCTGCCAGGCTCCACTGATTGGATACTGCCGTAACGCCGCTTTTTTTCCGTTCTTTCAGGCACTGTTCCAACGCTTTCAGTCTGTCTGTTCTGTAATTGGAAAATCCGAAATATCGGATTCTGCCTTCTTTCTGCATTTCTTCCAGGATATCCACGATCTCTTCCACCGGTTTTTCCGGATCATCTCTGTGAAGCCAGTAAAAATCGATCACCTCTGTTCCCAGAGTCCTTAAGCTCTCATCCAGATCTGCACGGATATCCTCCCGATTCACTCTGCTACGGCCCGGATTTTCAAAAGAATAATGTGCGCCCTTGGTAGCTACGATCACTTTCCCCCTGGCTCCCCGCGCTTTCAGCCATCTGCCTATGATCTGCTCACTGCAGTTTCCGTGTCCTTCCAGCCACTTGCAGTATACATTGGCTGTATCAATAAAATTTCCACCTGCCCGTACAAAATCATCCAGGATTTCGAAACTTTTTTCCTGATCTGTTTTATCTCCAAATCCTGCTGTTCCGAGGCAGATGCGGCTGACATTCAGATCTGTATCATTCAGCTGTATATATTTCATTTCAGTAACCTCCCATATTCGTTATATCTGTTTCTATTATAACTTTTTCCCTGTGTCCGAACAGTATGTTTCCCGCATCTATGGACATTATAACATAAAAAATCCCCCGGCATATATATGCCGGAGGATATGATATCTGTTATCTTAACCGTATGATTTATTTGTAGAGTGGTCCGTAGTTCTTGCAAGCACGGAAATCTGCACCCTCTTTGTCCATACCAAATGCATTCCAAGCTGCCGGACGATAAATGTCTTTCTCAGGAACGTTGTGCATGGATACCGGGATTCTCAGCATGGAGCACATTGTGATAAGGTCTGCACCGATGTGTCCGTAGGAGATCGCACCGTGGTTAGCACCCCAGTTGTTCATTACATCGTAAGCTGTTTTGAACGGTCCCTCTTTGCCATCACATCTTGGAGCAAACCATGTACATGGCCATGTGTAGTCTGTACGTTTCCAAAGTTTGTCAGATACCTCTTCCGGAAGCTCTACTGTCCATCCCTCTGCGATCTGAAGAACCGGTCCAAGACCTTTTACAAGGTTCAGACGGATCATTGTTGCAGGCATCTGAGCACGTGTCTCATAACGGCTGGAGTATCCGCCTCCACGGAAGTATCCGTTGTCAGCCATACACCACTCTGTGTTGTCCATGATCGCTTTCTGGTCTGCCTCTGTAACATCCCACCACTGTTTCATAAC